>ERZ1699650.69-NODE-69-length-66079-cov-164.311962_pt1 | contig 66079 bp, 74 predicted proteins | sample MGYA00581512_ERZ1699650 | MGnify/ENA primary metagenome ERZ1699650 (study PRJEB42348, sample SAMEA6618698) | metagenome | isolation source: Polyester-degrading enrichment culture growing on monomer terephthalic acid, Te | collected 2019-05-17 ... | reverse complement strand
TTGAGCGTTGCTTAAAAAGTTCTTAAACCGTGTCCAGTATTACTTGACCACTACAACTCCCGAGGCTTCATCGAGAAGTCTCCTTTTCTGTTAATTGGGTCTCAGGACGCTTCAGGTAACGGGGACGTATCACCCAAGGGTGATTTTCCCGGTTTTGTTAAAATCCTAGATAGCAATACTCTCGCCATTCCCGATCGGCCAGGAAACAACCGGCTCGACACGTGGGAAAATATTATCGAGAACCCTGGAGTCGGCCTCATCTTTATAATTCCGGGCATGAATGAAACCCTTAGAATTAATGGCGAGGCGCGTTTAACACTTGATGCGGATCTTTGCTCAAAACTGCAGGTCAATAATCGCCCTGCAAAAGCTGTTCTAATTGTTAAAGTGCGCGAGGTTTACATGCATTGCGCTAAAGCTTTCATCCGATCTAAGTTGTGGTCTCCCGAAACATGGGCACCCCGGTCTGACATGCCAACACTCGGCCAAATTCTGAAAGATCAAGCTGAGCTATCTGAGACGGCCAATGAGTTCGACAATATTCTCGACGAGGCCTACCAAACCTCGCTCTGGTGAACCATGATGCATAACCAAGCCATCAAATACGCTCCCTTCGGTCGCCCGACGCTCGCAAGCTCGCGCGGCTTATGGCGACGTTAAACATCATGGGAGTGATATGGAGTACGTGAATTCAGACTTTACTCCTCTATCTGCGGAAGAGCTAAGGACATGCCAATCTTTTCGTAGTTTCATTTGCGAAAAAGATAAAGAAGGTGAAGTCCTATTGCTCTATAGAGGAGAAGAGCAAAGGAATGTTAGAGCTCGACTTTTTGGGGACCAAAGCGACTTTGAAACTAGTGAAATGTTTAATCGAGCGTTCTACTTTGGAGAGAAAGCACGACATTTTTCTGTCGATCAGTTTGAAGAAAATCGTGAATTCCTGACTGGTATTAATGATTGCTCAGATAGAACGCTAGAGTTCATCTTCGATAGAGTATCAAATGTAATAAATACCCCAACCAGTCGTAATCGTGTTTTCCAAAGCACATCGAGAAGGTTTAGAGAATACTTCGATGACCGGTCAAATTGCTTACATTTTGTTGAAAGTGTTAATAATGCATATACAGAGCAAACAAAGTTAAAAGCCCGAGATTACTATTTGTACTGGTTACATGTTGCTGGCTCACCCGGGATACGTGTTGAAACACAGTTAGTTTCGACAAGCGTGGATAGGAAAATAGCTAAGGGATTTTCTAAAGTAGAGCGCAACCCAAAAGATAAGTTTATTTTCCACTATTTTATACCTAAACCATTTCATGCTCATGCCATAGCGCCTTGGGTAAGCGATCATCATCAATGGGTTGTATCTGGATGTGGTTTGCCAACCTACAAGTCTCTCGGATTATTCCCGCATCAAAAGGAAGTGGCAGTTAAAGGAGCTCTTTTTCCTCACTTCATCATAGGTATCGAGCTAGTTTCCGAGAAAAAGTTTGTTGTAAATTCACATATGCTTTATATACGTGAAAATGACTTCGAACAGGTTGTCCGATTTGGGTTTCCCATTGACCAAAGAGACTTTGCTGAAAGAATATTTAATACTGGTTACATTCGCTGGGGGCAAACTGATCTTGCTGGTAACTTTGCGCAAAGTGATGTTTAACAATCGGCTGCACAGCGACCGATTTTCCGCCGCATTGCGGCTCCAAACCGGCGCGTGAGCTGGGCGTTAGCAGGTAGGAGAGCATGGGAATACCACAAGGACATTCGCTTAATCATTGGAATTACTTTCTGACAATAGAAAGTGATATCGATGCTATCTCTAGATTTATTGAGCCTTGCGAGGATAACTATAAAACCTACTCGCAAGAGCTAGCTCGCATTCTTATAGCGTCAGCTTCAGAGGTTGATGTTCTATTAAAAGGTGTCTGTGAGCAGATTGCTCCAGAAGCCAAGGCTGATAAAATTGGAAAATACGAAGTAGTAATTCGAGATAACATCCCCCAGATTTTTGATTTTCGGCTGCAAATTCCTCGCTGGGGTTTAGAGCTTACGCCCTGGGTAGACTGGACTGCTAATCATCCGCCCTTGTGGTGGACCGCATGCAATAAAGTGAAACACCATCGGGGTAAGGAGTATAAGCGTGCTAATTTAAAGCATGCACTAAACAGCATTGGCGCACTATTTATAGTAAACCTTTACTTCCATAGACAGCATGCAGAGCAAGCTATGTTGCTACCAATGCAAAAACTTTTTCGTGTTGACGATGTTCATTTTAATGGCACTACATTCAATGACGTTGAGTTTGGTGTTAACTATGAGCTGTAATCTGCTAACAAGGTGCTGCTGCGGATCGTCGCTTCGCTCCTCCCGCAGAGCACGACGTTAGAGCAAACCAGTACTCGTTCACACAAAGTGAGGTAGCTTATGGAGAAGGCATATAGGCACGTGATTGAAGAAGCCAACGATTCACTGTTTGTTGATGGAAATGTAGACGATGTTGGTGATTTCTTCGCTAAAGACTACGCGGTGCATATAACCGGCCGTGACCTAAACGGGGGGCATAAGGGTGTACGTGACGTAGTCGGCGAGCTTAGGAAAAGCTTTCCCGACATAACAGTTGATGTTGAAATACTTGTTGAAGGTCATGATAGGGTAGCTTGGCAACGTACTCTTCGGGGTACACATAAAAGCAAATTTAAGGGATTCCCTGGTAGCGGTCTTCTGATCGAGTGGCGCGACATGGTTACAAGCCGATTTAGTGACGGTCGGATCGTGGAGGAGTGGGTTGTTACTGACCTAGCTGAGCAATTGTTGCTATCCAGAAAAAGGAATGCCTGATTGCATAGCTTTACTTGCTCCGAACGTAATGCCGCTCTAACAAAAAGCTCAAAGGCGACGCCAGAAAACGGCGCGCTTTAGCTTGACGTTATGCATATGCTTGAAATAGTTGTGGTGCGAGAACACAGATCAAATTACCCGAACCCGGTCAATTTTGAAGCCGGCGATAGGCTTTTGGTTGGAGAAAAGGATACGGAATATCTCGGCTGGGTGAAAATTACCGATAGGAAAGGCCGTGTTGGCTGGGCACCGCTCGAATATATTGAGCTATCTGAAAATGGTGCTAGCGGGGTTGCGGTTAAATTCTACTCAGCTAAAGAGTTGGACGTTGATCCGGGTGAACGCCTCACTGTCAAGTATGAGCACTGCCAATGGTGTTGGGTGGAGCATAAAATTAAGGGTGCCGGCTGGGTGCCAAGGGAGTGCCTAGAAAATGCATAACCAAGCCATTAAATTCGCTCCCTGCGGTCGCCGGACGCTCGTTCCTCGCGCCGTTTATGGCGGGCGTTATAAGGCAAAAGCATGGATAATCAGTTATTCAGGCATTTAAACATTCCAGCTGAGATCGCAATAGAGTTTCTATCAGTGTTTTCTCGCATGGAATATGCCCTAAAATCAACAGAGTTTGCGGATGGTGGTCCCGCAAGGGTTGAACCTGCATGGGATCGTTTTGCGAACCACATACATGAGCGTTTTACTCAGCTAGAAGACGAGGCGCTGGACCGGTCTGTCAATTTATTGCTAGAACAACCACCGAGAAAGCAAGTGCTTTTAGAGGGCCGCTTAAGGTTTATAGAAAAAGAAATCGATACGGGTCAGCGATCAACGCAGCAGCTCTTGAAAATGATTCGTACTGTCAGGAATAACTTTCTACATGGCGGAAAGTACGCTCCGGATGGGGAAGTTGAGCAGGGACGGAATGAACGACTGGTAAGCGCATCTCTCGAAGTCCTGAAACAATGCCGCTTTCTCCACGAGGAGGTTTCAGCTAGCTATGAACGGTAAGCCTTATAACAATCAGCTGCAGCGGATCAATTTACGCTGCGCTTCAATTGCCCGCTGAGCTGGGCGTTAGAGCAAGGAGAATGCGATGTGTGGTTATATAACCGTAGATGTGAACATCACAGATATGGAAGGGTTTATGGAGTACGCCTCACGTATCCCTGCCCTTATAGAAAAATATGGCGGAAGATATATCGTTAAAGGCGCAGAGCCGGAAGTAATACGAAAGGGTGGTGAAGCTCCACAATTCGTTGTGGTTATCGAGTTTCCTTCAGTAGAGGCAGCTGACGGTTTCATCGAAGAGCGGTCAAAATCAGAGCTCATAGAAATCTTCAATCGTTCTACGGTTGGGCGCATACTCAAAGTCCAGGGCTGCATTTAGTTTGATGACAGCAGTTCAGGTTTTGGCTGTGCGCTCTAACAAAGCAAGGCACGGCGACGGCTTTTCCGTTGCGGCTTCGCCTCCACTACAAAGCCGCGCGTGCTTGCGGCGTTAGCTGACCAAGTTCCCCAAGAAAAGTAGACACCTAATTCCCACTTAGCGGAGGGTGTCATTATGACCAAGAAAACAAAGAACAAGTACAATCACTACACTGAGGATTTCCGGCGAGAGGCTGTACGGCGCTCCGACGATCCCAATACCAGTGCCGCCGAGGTAGCGAAAGAACTCGGTATTCACCCCGGTCAGATATACAATTGGCGCAGACAGTATAAGCGGCTGTCAGACAAGCAATTCAATAGCGTCCAAGGGGTGGATTACTCTATGCAAGAGAGCGAAGAAGTCCGAAAGCTAAAACGGCAAGTGGCTGATTTGAAAGAGGAGAACGAGTTCCTAAAAAAGGCGACGGCGTACTTCAGCAAAGACAAGTGGTGAAGTACGCGTTCATCGAGTCTCTTCGCGGGCAACATTCGACCCAGAAGATGTGCCGCTGGGCAGGAGTTAGCCGTTCTGGTTATTACAAGTGGCGATCTCGATCACCCAGTGCTCGGGAGCTAAGATGCCTGGAAGCGGAGCGTATGCTCGTTGCACTGTTCAAGCGTTTTAAAGCTCGTTACGGTTCGCCGAGAATGACGGTGGAACTCAACGAGAGCGGCTTTTCCATCAGCGAGAACACAGTCGCGAAACTGATGGAGAAACAAGGAATTAAAGCGAGAAACGGAAAAGGATACAAGTATTTCCCGGGCATATTGGCCAGGAATCATGTCAGCGACAACCTGCTCAGACGAAATTTCTCCGCCAGCAAGCCCAATGAGAAGTGTGTTTCGGACATTACCTATATCAAAGTCGAAAAAGGCTTTGTGTATCTGGCGGTGATCATGGACCTGTTCGCTCGGAAGATCATCGGCTGGTCTCTGGATACCACGATGACCAATCAACTTATCATGGACGCCTTCACCATGGCCGTAGCGTCGCGCAAGGTCGAACCTGGGTTGATACTGCACTCAGACCGTGGGGTTCAGTACCGCTCAGGTGAATACCAGGCGCTCTTGCTGAATGAGGGGATACGTCCCAGTATGAGTCGGAAAGGAAACTGCTGGGACAATGCCGCTATCGAGTCGTTCTTTGCCCGATTTAAAGTTGAAGCATTGTACGCAGAAGACGTCAGTAACAAGAAGGAGGCATACTCCTGCGTTTTTGAGTACATTGAGCTATTCTACAATAGTCATCGGCGGCATAGCTCATTGGGTTACAAGAGCCCAATGACCTATGAGAATGAATATGCGCAAATGTGCGCTTAAATCAGTGTCCACTTTTGGTGGGGAAGATCACTGAAAGAATAGATCAATAAGGAGCCGTAAGAAATGTACGTTCCTAAACATTTTAAGGAAGATGACAATCAGAAACTTCATCAATATATCCGCGACTATGGGTTTGGCCTTCTGATCGTCTCAGATGAAGATGGAATTGACGCAAACCACGTTCCTTTCCACCTGGATTGCGGGGATAGTGGTTCTCTCGGTCGCTTACAGTGTCATGTGGCTCGAAACAATCCTGTATGGCAGCGTTTGCTTGAGGGAGCGCGGGTCCTGGCAGTATTTCAGGGTCCTGATGCGTATATTTCTCCTTCATGGTACCCAACCAAAGCTGAGACCGGTCGCGTTGTACCAACCTGGAACTACCTGGCTGTCCATGTCGAGGGAAAAGCGCGAGCGATACAGGATTCAACTTGGTTGGCACAGCACCTCCATCATCTAACAGATCAGCACGAGTCGGGGATGGAGAAACCGTGGTCGGTGGACGACGCCCCAGCGGATTTTACTGATCGCTTGGTACAAGCGATTGTCGGCATAGAAATCGAGATTGAAGCCCTTACAGGTAAACTGAAAGCGAGCCAGAATGTGCCTGAGCGAAACAAGGTCGGGGTTAAAGCCGGTCTTGAAGATATGAAGGAAGCACATAGCCATGCCATGTCACAGTTCATCAGCTAACCAAGGGCTGCTGCCGGACGGTTTTTTCGTCGCTTCGCTCCTACAAAACCGCCGCAAAGCCCGGCGTTATGAGTGAGGGGAACTTCTGTAAGATAAGCTCCAAACCTCAAGATGGAACCCGAAGCCTCGGGACAGGAAGTACAGGACAAGGATTTACCATTGGACAAGCAGCGTATTGCCATTATCGGTGCTGGCACCGCCGGGCTCGCCTCCGCCATCCTGCTGGCCCGGCAGGGCCATGATGTCACACTGTTTGAACGCGCCGAGGCCCTGGCACCAGTCGGTGCCGGTATCTTGTTGCAGCCTTCGGGCCTGGCGGCCCTGAAGGAGTTGGGGTGCCTGACTCATATACTCGACTATGGTCATCGCGTGGATGCCTTGCGGGGGCTGAACGCGTCCGGTAATCCCATCATGAACGTGGCATATGCTGATTTGGGTGAGGGCGACGAAGTGTTCGGTCTTGGTGTCCACCGGGCCACCCTATGCAACGTCCTGGATGAAACGCTGTCAAACCTTCCCCACCGTCGCCAGTTCTGTTGTCAGGTTGAGTCCGTGGAGGATCGTGGAAGGGAAACCCTGGTCAGGTTCCGTCACGGGAGTGAGGAGCATTCACAGGCTTTCGATGTCCTGCTGGTGGCCAACGGCAGCGCCAGCCAGTTGCGGCCGGCCTCTCTGGTGCAGTATGACCGGCAATATCCCTGGGGTGCCATGTGGCTGATCCGGCCATTGACCGAATCACTGGCGGACTTCCGCAGCCCCACTTTGCAGCAACGTTACCGCAGCAGCCGCCAAATGGCCGGCATGCTGCCCACCGGCAGTGTGCCAGGTAACGGTGATGTACCCATGGTCAGTTTTTTCTGGAGTCTGCCTGTATCCGATATGGCGCAGTGGCACGAACAGGGTTTTGACCTTGGTAAGTGGCGGAACGATGTGCTCCGGCTGTGGCCGGACTTAAATCCCCTTGTGGAATCTATCCAGTCCCCCGCTGAACTTTTGCCAGCTACCTACAGGGACGTGGTCATGAGTCGATGGGGGCAGGGCCGCATCGGTGTGATTGGAGATGCAGCCCACGCCATGAGTCCGCAACTTGGACAGGGTGCCAATATGGCTCTGCTGGATGCAGTCGCCGTCGCCCGGGCTGTGGGGGGCGCAAGCACCTGGAATGACGTATGGACCAGCTTCGCAGATCAGCGCAGTGGCTCTATCCGGTTCTACCAGCGCATGAGCCGGCTGCTGACACCGATGTTCCAGTCCCATTTGCGGGGCGCGGACCGAGCGCGAGACCTAGCCCTCACCATCTCGCAGAAAGTTCCATGGCTGAAACGTCAGATGGTTGAAACGGTGGCCGGCCGAAAGCAGAAATGGTGGTAAACGTCGGAAAGAAGTTTGCTCATAAACGTGAGGCACTGTCGAGGCACCCACATTAGGTGACTATAAAAGATGAGTTTTCAATAGCCTATTTTAATGAAGTAGGAGCGGGTGTCACGGTAGCTGATGTGATAGTTGAAATCCATAAACCTGATGGCGGATATCCAACAAGAGTTGTGGCCGCTCTTGAATATAAGCCATTAGAAAAATTATTGCGTGTGATAACGATGCATTGACAACATAACAATTGCTGTACGCGGACCCAGCTACGCTCCACTAGTTTGTGGTTCGCTGCGCTCACTCTACCACAAACTGCTTCCGCTCCGCTGGGCCGGTAAGCAAGACGTTATGTTTCATGGAGAGTTAGATGAATATGTTCGATTATGAGGGGGATGGGTCGGAAGACGAAGCAACGTTATATTCTTTATCTAGAGAGTATCTCGAAGCTGCTAAAACCTTAAATGGGGTGCCTCCAACCAGGGTTAACTATGAAATAGTTACGTATTACTTACTTGGTCATGCCGCTGAACTTTCGCTAAAAAGCTACCTATTCAAGAAGAATATTAGTATTAAAGACCTGAGGAAGGTCGGCCATGACCTAAACTCGTTACTTGGCAAAGCACATGAGTTTGGCCTGAAGAGTTTTCCATCGATCCGAGATCTGTCTCCGATCTACAATGCTAAAAAGTTAGAGTACAGGCAGAGAAGCAGAGAGACTTTTCCTTCCGTAGATAGTTTGATAGAAGAAATTTCAAAACTGCAATCTATTGTTTTTGATCATGTGTGCGAATTCTGATGCATAACCAAGCCATTAAATACGCTCCCTTCGGTCGCCGGACGCTCGTTCCTCACGCCGTTTATGGCGGGCGTTAAAGCTAAAGGACGAGCATGCCTCAAGTTCACATCAGGAAGGCTGAGTTAACCGATGCAGAAGCGATGACGAAGCTGGTCAATCGGGCTTATCGTCCAGAAGCTGGGTCTGAAGGCTGGACACATGAATCAGCCTTGGTCAGCGGAGATCGAATAGACCAAGGGAAGGTAACCACGGCTATCCAGTCCGGCACCGTTTTGGCAGGAAGCAATGAGCGAGGCCTGGTCGGCTGCGTGCAGGTTGAGGTAACGGATCGGGTAGCCCATATTGGAATGCTTGCGGTTGATCCTTCGCTCCAAACGTCGGGTATCGGTAAGCTGTTGCTGGCGCATGCGGAAGAACTAGCGGTTCAGAAATTTAATGCGCAGGTTGGAGTATTGGTGGTTATTGCCGCTCGTACAGAACTCGTGGAATTTTACCTGCGCCGGGGGTACTCGAAGACCGAAGAGCGGTCACAGTATCCAACTGATGCAGGAGTTGGCACTCCGGAGAAAGAGGCCATGCTCCTTACCACGCTGCGAAAATGCTTTAACAATCGGCTGCACAGCGACCGGTTTTCCGCTGCTTCGCAGCTCCAAACCGGCGCGTGAGCCGGGCGTTAGGCTGCCAGTTGCGGGGCGAGTAGGCGCGGCATTGTCTATCCTGCTACTGGTGTTTATGGGTTCGGGAATAGCCTCGGCTGCCGGGGTAATGCCAAACTGGTCGATGTGGACTGCATATGCTGCACTTGCAATGCAGGCACTGAGCACGGCCCTTAACTTGATCACCCCATCCCGGGCGGAGAGGCGCTTGTGGGGCCCTGTAACCGGCCTGATGCTTGTGCTAGCGGCTTACGTAGTATTTTCCAAATGACGGCATAGGTAGATTCGGGACGCTTAACACGCGCGAATCAGTGCCGGTGGTGGAATTTACAGGTACCAGGAACTTGAATAGCGGCCCTCTATTTGTTTCTTTCGCCGTTGTGGTTAAGTTGGTGCTGAGTACTGTAGTAATTGAATGGAGTGTCAATATTGGACGTTCGGCAGATTCAGGCATCGGAAGTTGAAGAAGTACTTGACCTAATTGACACTTTTGACCGGCCTCAAGCTCCAAGGCCTGCTATTGAAGAACTGCAAGTTATCTATAAATCAATACTCGAATCTGGTGGCTGCATTGTAGGCGCGTTTTGCAACACCAGTATGGTAGGAACTTGTACGGTAAATCTTTGTCCAAACCTTAGCTGGTCGGGACGCCCATACGCAATTATAGAAAATGTTATTGTTGCAAGGGAGTATCGGAATCTGGGTTTTGGAAAGGCTCTGCTGAAATTCGGAAAAGACTTCGCGCAAAGCGCCGGATGCTATAAGGTAGCGCTCATGACAAGCTCTAATGACCCAGCAACCCATAGATTCTATACGTCGGCAGGATTCACCGCGAACAAGCAAGGCTACCAAGTAAGGTTTAATGCCTAGCCAGGCTACTCACGATGATTCCCATTTTTTTTTAAGCTTCGCCACGACCACAAACCCGAGCTTGCAACGCCGTTCTAACTAATAGAGGAATCTCTAGCATGTTCACCGCTGAATTTCTGCTGACGTCTTTGATTGTTGTGCTTATTCCAGGTACTGGAGTCATCTTTACGGTGTCTATAGGCTTAATGCGGGGGCGTCGAGCAAGCCTTTATGCCTCTTTCGGCTGCACACTAGGTATTGTACCGCACCTGTTAGCCACAATTCTGGGGTTGGCTGTCATTATGCATACGAGCGCGATAGCATTTCAGGTGCTCAAGTATGCGGGTGTGGCGTATCTACTGTATTTGGCAGTTGCAACCTGGCGCGATCGCAGTGCATTCTCTGTTCAGGAAGTTAAGCGGTCGGGCAATGGTGCTTCGCTTGTGGTCAAGGGTTTCCTGCTGAATATCCTCAACCCAAAGCTAACCATTTTCTTCCTTGCCTTCTTACCCCAGTTCGTTACCGCTGATTCTCAGTCTTCCTTAGGTCAGTTGCTTGGGTTGAGTGCAGTATTTATGGCAATGACCTTTGTTGTTTTCATCATCTACGGGCAACTTGCATACGTGTTCAGAGTCGCCGTCATTGAGTCACCCAAGGTGCAGAATTGGCTGCGCCGGAGTTTTGCTACCGCGTTCGCGGGCTTGGGGCTACAGCTTGCTTTTACTGAACGGCAGCTCCAGTAGGAAGAATCGCCTGGGACCTGGACAGGTAACGTATTAGGTCAGTAATCAGGAGGTTCGTTGGGTGCTTTCTCCTAAAAAAAGCCTTCTTGCCACTTAGCGTCTCGTACTGTTAACGAGCAGCCTTTAGAGTTCTACTTATGGCGTTACGATTCGTCGACCTGACACAAACGAAGCAATGGCTAACTGACCAGCAGCGTGTAGAGGTCTGTGGCGTGATCGGTTCGAGTTTTTCTAACCTAATACCGGCCGACTATATGGCCAAATACTTTGATCACCCACAAGCCTTTCAGCGCAAACTGCGGTTGTACTTTAATGGTGAAAGGCTTGTAGGGTACTGTTTGCTCGTGTTTACCGATGAATTGAGTGCCATTTTAATCCGTGCGTCAGCAGGCTTTATTCCGGAGTATAGAAAAGGCGGTAATACCTTTCAGTTTTCCTTAGCCGAGGGCATTAAATGTTGGATGCGCCGACCCTGGCGCAAACATTATTATGCTGACACCATGTTGAGCCCGGCTATGTACCGGGCCATTGCAAAAAATATTGCCATTATATGGCCACATCCCAGGCATAAGGCACCCAATGACTTGTTCGAACGCTTTAGTCGCAATGGCGACATCAGTAAGACAATCTCAACACGGTGTTAAGTCTCTGTCGGAAGAGCAAGTAGTTATTCTGATAGCGATCTGGCGGCGTTTCGTGTTAGCGATAAACCAGAGATTCGATTTTTTCAGGCCGTAAACCCCGACTTTAACAAGGGGGTCGCTATGTTCGTTATTGCCCCCGTTAACTTGAAGCAACTTGGGTTAACAGGTTTGAAAAAGCTTCGCATAGTCTGAGTGTTAATCTATGTCAGGTGCCATAAGCCAACCACTAAATAAGACTATACAGTAGTCGGCTACCACGCAAAGCATTGACGCTCAAGCGATGCCGCTATTAGGCTGGTGAGCGTGTTATCAGTCGCAAAGGGACCTTTGCACCATTGTCGGAAACCCTGTGGTTGAGGAGCCTGTTATGGTAAATGATGAAGACATGCCGTTTCTGCGCCGGTGTGTAGAGCTTGCTACGAAAGCGCTAGAGCTGGGTGATGAGCCCTTCGGCTCTGTTCTGGTATCAGCAGGCGGTAAAGTCCTGTTTGAAGATCACAACCACGTTGCCTCTGGCGACCACACCCGCCACCCTGAGTTCGAGATAGCACGATGGGCTGCAGGGAACATGAGCCCTGAAGCCAGGGCAGAGGCTACCGTCTACACATCGGGCGAGCATTGCCCAATGTGTGCAGCCGCCCATGGTTGGGTCGGACTGGGGCGTATCGTTTATGTAAGCTCGTCCGAGCAACTGACAGCCTGGCTGTCTGAGCTGGGCATTCCGGCACCGCCTGTAAGAGCTTTGCCAATTCGTGAGGTGGTACCAAACATTAGGGTTGAAGGCCCGGTGCCAAGTCTTGTCGAGCAGATACACGATCTGCATCGTCGGTTACACAGAAAAAAAGAGTTATAGCATGGTCTCAGCCTTGCTTGCGATCGGCATTCTCCATTGGGTCGTTCTGGTGATACCTGGTGCGAATGTTCTGGTCGTATCCACCCTAGCTGCTCATAGCGCCCGAACCGCTGCGTCTTTTGCTGGTTTTGGCATTACAGCGGTGGCAACGATATGGTCAGCACTGGCCGTGCTCGGTGTGCGTCTTCTCGTTACGTCGGCCAGTGAGGTTGGTTTACGCTAATATGATGTTCAGCCGAAAACTTAAGAGCCAGATCCTTTCAGGTAAAAAGACTGGCACTGTTCGCAACAAGGCGGACAGTGATTACCATAGCGGCCAGGAACTCGATGCACTCTTAGACGAAGATGGTAGTAAGATCTGTCGAATTCGAATCATCAGTATCGAGCCGGTGCAGTACAGCGAGCTGAAGCGCCAGCATGCCAAGGCGGAGTACCTTCCATTCGTTTTCATGCTTAAATGGATTGTTCGCAGAATCTACCCGGGCGAGAATGAGCTGTTCTTCATTCGTTTCAAGGTGTTAGCAGACTAATGGTTAGAGCGTACGCCACGTTTTCGCTAGATTTAGCTGATGAAAAAGGACTTCCCGGTTGCCCAATGTTCGCAAGAAGGATGATAGAGATTCATGGAAAAAACACGGTTTCATCTTGCTGCGGTAGTATTGCTGCTTAGCTCGCCAATTGCTTTGGCGTCTGGATCCAGCGGCTTATTGACTCTGGTTGTGGGTATTCCATTAATGATCGTAGTGTCAACAGGTCTGACGCTAATGTTGTTGATACGCCCAAGAGGATCAATAAAAATGGTCTCTGTCGTCCTGTTCATTCCGGTATTTATCTACAGCTTGTATGTAGCGACCGATGCAATTGGTCTTTTTGGTACCTTCGGCTCTGAAAACTCAATGATTGGTGCAGCTTTCTTTGGTCTCTTAAGTCTTTCGTGCCTTCTGCTCTATATACTCGTTAACAGGTCAATAAAACCAGAAGCGAACAGGCGACTATAAGGAGGGGCCTACTTAAAGAAGGAGAGCTTTCCCGCGTAATTGAAGTGAAAAATCGATATAGAGACCCATTAGACAGTGATATTGTTAGGTCAGGTTAACTATGAAGCTAGCGGAGTAAGGGTGACCAGTTCTGATAGTGAGTGGTTGTGGAACTCGTGCGAGCCTCTAGTGGGGCCTAGCATAAGTGAGCAATGGGGTTGGGTAAGGGTTTTCAGAGAAATCTGTTTGAAACTGAGCTGCCTGTACCGTGTTCTGCTATCAATACAATGTGCGGCACTGATGTGGCCGCTTCGCTGTTAAAGGTTGAACTAGACCATTATTAGGTAAAGTTGCTTCTGGTGGCGAAAGAGATTCTAGGTCTAGGTATCGGCAAAACCAACATCAGTTAGGATTCTAAACCATGCAACCTCATCAGATTGGAAAGGCCTACGATCAAATCGCTGATTTGTGGGATAGCGACAAGTTTCCTAACGACAATGGAATATCTCAGCACAGCCGCGCCATCGCTTTCACGGATAGACGCGGAGCTGCGCTGGATGTTGGCTGTGGCTGGAACGGGCGAATTATTGACCTGCTATTAGAACAAGGTTTTTCACCTGAAGGCATCGATGTTTCAGATGAAATGATTACTAGAGCCAGGAAAAAGTACCCGGATGTGACGTTCTACCATGCCGATGTGTGTTCCTGGCAGACAACCAAGCGTTACGATTTCATTACTGCCTGGGATAGCCTTTGGCACGTTCCGCTAGAGGATCACGAAAGTGTACTCAAGAAATTGTTGTCCTCTTTGAACCCGGGCGGCGTCTTCATTTTTTCAACTGGCGGGCTCGATGAGGCCAATGAGCATACCGATGATTATATGGGGCCGGAGGTTTACTATTCGGCTTTAGGTATACCAAAGCTGCTGGACGTAATCTCAGAGTCAGGCTGTATATGCAGACATCTGGAATATGATCAGTATCCGGAGTTGCATCTGTATCTTATTGTGCAGAAGTCGTGAATAGAGCGAAAACCGCTCTGCGCGTTTCAAGATCGTTAACAGTACTCATTCTTTGGGCCCCACATTGAAATCACACGAACCGTTCATGAAGCTAGCTCTGTCAGAATCCAGAAAGGCTCTGCCAGACTGTTTACCAAACCCACCTGTTGGGTGTCTTCTGGTGAAAGACGGAATTGTGGTTGCCAGTGGGTATACCAATGCTCCGGGCAGACATCATGCGGAAGCAGACGCCCTGGCCAGGTACGCGGGTTCACTAGCGGGAATAACCGCTTATGTGACGTTGGAGCCTTGTTCCTTCCAGGGAAGAACACCTTCCTGTGCCGAAGCATTGATCAGCCGAGGCGTAAGCAGCGTGGTCGTGGCGTTGACAGACCCCGATCCACGGAACAACGGCCAGGGCCTGGATAAATTGCGCCGGGCTGGGGTCGAGGTAGTCGAAGGGGTCTGTGCACAGGAAGTGGAAGCTTTTCTGAAGCAGTATTTGAATAAGGGCTGATCAGCGGCTTCATAAACACCCGATTGATGATTGAAGATGTTTGTTCTCTGAAGGTTCTGAGTAAATGGATTTCGTCTTAATTGCAGGCAGGAAAGAAAGTATAGGTTGAGGTTACAGCATGCCATCAAACAGTGATTCACTGGAAAAATTCGTCCAGTTTCTCGACGAACTAGCGAGTATACCCGCTGAAGAAGCCACGAAACTGTATTCTATGGGGAAAACTGTCGCTCTTGAAAAGGGGGACTACTTCATCCGGGCCGGTGAAGTTCCAACCTCTTTGGCTTTTGTAAACTCAGGTTTGTTTCGATATGTCTATATCGATGTGGAAGGCAGGCAGTTTACCAAAGGGTTTATGCCTGAGCTCAGTATTCTCAGTTCCTATTCCGCGATGCTTCGAAAAACACAGTCCACCTATTACATAGAGGCCCTTGAACCCTCAGAGATTGTTGTATTTGACTATTCAGGCTGGCTTAAGCTGAAAGAGACTAACCACTGTTGGGATCGATTTTTGATTGCCATGCTGGAAAAGGGCTATATGAAGAAGGAGTCCCGTGAAAGGGAGTTGCTGCTCTTAAGGGCCGAAGACAGGTACCGGATCTTCCTTAATGAGTTCCCTACTCTGGAATCCCGGGTCAAGCAGCACATGATCGCCACTTACCTGGGTATCATACCCGAGTCACTTAGCCGGATCAGGAAAAGTAGTTAACATAGGTTAATGTTTTCGTCCGTCCCAAGCGTTAGTTTTGTATGAACGCTGCGAGTTCAAACTCATACTCTTGATACGGAACGATTAACCCCAATGAAAATGTCAAACAGTACTTTTTTGATTACAGGTGGCAGTTCAGGCATAGGGCTTGAGCTGGTTAAAAGGCTTCTTGAGCACCAGAATAAAGTGATTATCTGCGGTAGTACACTGGAAAAGCTGGAACAGGCCAAACATCAGTTCCCTTCTATTTTTACGTTTCAATGCGATTTGTCTGTTCCGGATGAATGCACCAGGCTGGCAAACTGGGTTGCCGAAAACCATCCGGACTGTAACGTTCTCGTTAACAACGCGGCCATCGTTCACAAAGATACGTTCCTGTCAGGCGAGCATATTCCACAGCAGGCGCATGCCGAGATAAACGTCAATTTGCTTGCTCCCATCATTCTTACCAAGCAACTCTTGCCTGTTCTTCTGGGTAACCCGAACTCAGCTATCATTAATATTACCACCGGGCTGGTATACACTCCGAAGACCGCCTACACGTTCTACAATGCCACAAAAGCAGGCCTACACTCCTTCACGCAGGTTCTAAGAAAACAACTAAAGCAAACACCCCTGAGAGTCATTGAAGTGCTCTTTCCCGCGGTGGATACCCCATGGCACGGTGGCAACCCACCGAAGATTGCCATCACGCCTGAAAAGGCAGTGAATGAAATGATAATAGGTATCGGCAAAGGCAAGGCCGAGGTTCGAGTGGGTGGGGTTAAGATGCTTTATTTCCTATCCAGGATTGCACCGGGGTTTTCTTTCAGAATGCTTAACTCGCTAGCCAGAGGCTAGTGTTCCATGCCGAAATGCCAGTCACTGTTCACTTTGCCAGCAAGTCCAGGGCTTCGTTGTCAAACCTTGAAATAGCGGTGCTATTCAGGCGGCTCATACTTTAAGGTGCTGGGCCTCGCTTTAAACGTGCTGGCGTCGTTCCTTAGTAACAGGATTTCCCCATGGACCACTATGCTTAGAATTACTCCGCACATTTGATACAGTGTGCGCTCTCATGCAATAAGGAACTACCACCAATGAAGCTAACTGGCAGCTGCCTATGCGGTGGCATTCAGTATGAAATCAACGGCCCGCTGAAGGATGTTTTAAACTGCCACTGCTCAATGTGCCGAAAGCTTCATGCTTCGGCTTTTAGAACCCGCGCCAATGTGCAAGCCTCAGACTGGAGAACACTCAAAGGCCGGGAGCTGATCAGGTTCTATGAATCTTCCCCGGGTGAGCATAAAGGCTTTTGTTCAAACTGCAGCTCAAGTCTCTACACCAAATTCGATGCTAACCCCGGCGTCTATGGGTTTCCACTGGGAACGCTTGATACCGACCCTGGTGTAAAAGCCGGTCGCCATGTGTTTGTGGCCGACAAAGCTCCCTGGTTTGAGGTCACAGATGATCTTCCTCAAAATACAAAGGATGGCTAAGCCAATAGAAGTTTTGCGGATGGCTGAGGATTAGCCTCTAGGGGTGTTTCGTGGGTCGTAGAAAGATTAAAGTTGTGGAATATAACCCCGCTTGGGTGTCGTTGTTCGAGTCGGAGCAATCTTTGCTAGAGAACGCACTCGGTGGGCTGGCCGTTAAGGTTGAGCATATTGGAAGCACTGCCGTTCCTGGATTGGCGGCAAAACCTGTTATCGACATATTGATCGAGGTATCTGGATTACCAGAGCTGGAATCCAGGTCTCGTGAACTGGAATCGATAGGGTATTTGGTGCTGGGCGAGAACGGAATAACAGGTCGGCGATACTTCCAGAAAGGTGGAAACCAGCGAAGTCATCATGTTCATGCATTTGAGACCGGGGACACTAATTTGCTGCGTCATCGGGCATTCAGGGACTATCTGATAGCACATCCCGACATTGCACTGGAGTATTCAGGCGTTAAAAAGATGGCGGCTGCTGCTTGCGGTAACGACATCAGCCAGTATATGAGTTTAAAGAACGGTTTTATTAAGGCGCATGAAGCACTGGCTCTCCAGTGGTATGGAAGCCACTGAGCGTCTGGGTACATCTATCATTCTGGCATAGTCACGCTATTGTTGCATGTCGCCTGGAAGCGATTGCAATAACTATGGGTTGATGCCCTAGAACTGCTTCAGGTACAGGGATGCATGGTTCTGGCGAATGGCTTGCAAAATGCCTCGCATTTCCAGTCTTGATAGCGCCTGGTTAACGCGTGCAATAATGTCTTCCCCATTGGGGTGGTTCCTCGAGACTAAAAGATGCATTGACTGACGCGAGAATACAATGCCCAGTTGTTGTACCTCATCGGCAGATTCGAAGGTGCTGGCAATGGCCGTTTTAGCCGAGAATAGATCGACCGGTACGACATCGACCTCGTCTCTTACCAGCATCTCAAAGCATTCCACCAGAGTATTGGGTTGTATCAGTTCGGTGTTTGGGTCTTCAAAGAGTTCTTCGAGATCGTGGGTAAAGTAGCCTGCTGGCCGGCACAGCCGGTAGCCTGCCAGGTCCATTCTTGTTGTGACCGAGAATATCTTGTTCTTGGCAACGTAGGGCATTACGTAGGTTGAGGCCAGGGAGTCAGAGAGCAAATACTGTTCATCCCGTTCAGCGCTGTAATACCAGGGAAAGGTGGCGTCATACAGGCCTGCTTCGGTGTCGCTGATTAATTCTCCCCAGCCATCGTGGAAGATGATTTCTGGTTCGAAATCGGCAACACGCATTACCTGGTCGAGAATCTGGATAACCATGCCCTGGTTTTTCCAGTTCTGGTCCGTAAAAGGCGCGAAACCACCTGAGGTTGCTAGTTTAATAGGGTCGGCATGAGCCCAGGACAATAATATACTGCAACCCATTACTAGCCAGTACCTGTGCCGATCTCAAGTACCCTCGCTGTCGATTCGAAAGCGTCGCGCAGTACTTCCAGAATGGGCGCCTTGTTGTTTTCACAGGCTTGGGAAAAGGGCAGGTCGGTCGTCATGGTGAGCGTTCCTCTTTTTTTTTCACAGTACCATCACTTGGCGAGTGAATCATACGCACGAACCTCAAGAGCAAGGCGCATAGCGCCAAAGGAGTCTCAAGTGTCGCTAATTGCTAAAACACCACACCCCCCTTACTACGCCGTGATCTTCACGTCACACAGAACAGACGCCGACCAGGGGTATGGCGCCATGTCGGAACGAATGGTGGCGCTTGCCTCAGAGCAGCCGGGCTTTCTTGGCATTGAAGCCGCACGAGAAGACGTTGGGATTACGGTTTCCTACTGGTCTGATCTTGAATCCATTAAACACTGGAAGGCCAACCTTGAGCATCAGGAGGCTCAGAAGCTTGGTCACACAACATGGTATTCCTCGTTTAAAACCAGAATTGCCAGGGTTGAACGTGACTATGGCATTTAACCGTTCTAAGGTACCGGGCTAGCCAGCGCCTAAATACATTGTGGGTTGCGCGGTAACACACGCCCTGGGCGTGTATTGCCGAGCATCCTTTGTTTCCTGGAGCCAACCCCATGGGCCAGCAAAACGCCGACCTCTCCGTTGAGCAGGCATTGAAACAGTTTGATGCAGCAATGGCGGATTTCGGGCGTGCACGCAGCGCCAACCCCAAGGCTTCAAGCTTTGCGTTGCTGGAGCGCAGTCGGGTATTGATGACACTGCCAGGAGGCTTTGACGCGTTGTATCGGCGGGTGCGCTCGCTGGAGTCCGCCGGCATCTTCGGCACCAGTGACTGGGCTCAACCGGGCATTTTGCAACCGGCACTGGCCAAGTACTCCCTGCGCGAAGCAGGGGCTGTTACCACCGTGGTAGAGGCCATCAGTGAGCTGCGCATGCTGGCCGTTTGCCGGGGGGACTATTTTCATCCCGGTATCTCCGCAGAGCAGGCGCGCAACTTCCTGACCCAGGTAATGGCGTTGAATCTGGATCTTCTGTCCGGCCCGCTCACGGAAGCCGACCGGGAACGCCCACAACAGCTCGGGTTCATTGTTCAGGAGCTCTACCAGTACCTGGTCTCCCACCTGGGCTATGAGAGCCTTCTGGATAGCCTGGTGGCGGAAGTCTGGCGGTTACTGGAGCAGGGACCAGTGCAGGTTGACAGCATCTGCGAGATGATCAGCCAGATCGCCAGGTGCCTCTACGACCCTGCGATAAACACCTCAGACAACGCCGATGCCACCCGCCTGGTCAATGCCTTGTTTGCACCTACACCTGCCAGCGCTGAAGACCCGGGCCTCACCATCTATGAGCAGCGGCTTACAGAGATGGATGGAGCCGCACTCGCAACTGAAGCCCAATGGCTTGCCCGCAGCATGCACGACACCGGTCTGGCCTCGGCTTACCACGCGGTGATGCTGCGCTTTTTGCGCCACCACGAGCGGGATGATCTGATACCCCAAGCGCTGGGGCTGACCATGACCGGCCTGGACGATCTCTACTGCTATACCGATCTGGTCCACGCTCTGATCGACGAAGCCATCTATCCGGAAACCTGCCAGGCCGTGTTCGGCCTGACTATGATGCTGGAGCGGGGCTCCCTGTTCACGCCCTCGGTGGCCCAGGCCCTGTGGCGCCAAATCAAACTCAACCTGTCAGTGGAGACTGCAGATACCCTGCGAGAAGCCTTCGGCGAAGCACAGCCGCCGCGGGTATTTCTGCTGGCCGGGGTCATGAACCTGCTGGGGCAGCCGCTGGGTGTGGGCCAGGGCAATAATCCAACCTGCCAATCGGCTATTGGTTTGTCGGTGTGGGCCTCTGGCGAAGCCGATTACCTGCTGCAAGTGCTGGCCTGGGCCGCCCGCGACAACGAGGTGTTGAGCCGCTTTGAAGGCCAGAACATCTCGTCCAGAAATCTGGAGCCCGGGCTGGTGAAGGGAACACCGGTAGATGTAGACCCCGTGTCGTTAATTCTGATCCCTCATCTGGATCGGATCTATGGTGAGATGTGGCGCCGTTGCGAAGGGCGGGATGACGATGCCCACCGCTGGATCAACCCGGAGTTCTACGGCTGGTGGGTCAGTCACGGCTTCCGTGTGGTGGCCGATATTCACACCGGCGAGGTACGCGACTACGAGGGCTTTATCCGCTGCTTTTATGCAAGCTACCACCCTTATTACAACGGCAACATGCCCATCATCCATGCCCAGCCCGCAGGCATTGCGGTAACGGACAGCGCTGCCCGTTTCGTCGGTCGCCACGCCATTAACATTCTGAGAGTCGGGCTCAGCCCGCATAACGACATGCGGGTCTATTTCTTCAACCCCAATAACGACAGCGGGCAGGACTGGGGCCAGGGCATTACCTGCTCCACCCGTGGCAACGGAGAGTATCGCGGTGAAGCCTCTCTGCCCATCGCCGAGTTTGCCTCTCGCCTTTATGCCTTTCATTACGATACGCTGGAACTGGGTGATGTCTCGGCCGTGCCCGATGCCGACGTTGACCGCATTATGGCGCTTGGCGATGCCAGTTGGGCGTCGCGATACAAGGCCACGCGGACAAAAGGTGCATAGGGCAGCGCATGTGGCGACAACACCGGAGGTATTTGTTCCCCAGTCAGTTGCTACTGTCTGACACCGGGCTTTTGTTATACAGAACGGGCATCTCATGGCGCCACTGGGCCCACAATGATGCATCGCTAAGCAGTGCTTCCAAAAAATGTGCCACGTTGATTCTACTGGTTTCACCAGAGTTGAAAATCGGGCTTCGCGCTGGCGACACCCGAGCCTCATAAGGGCTGGCATTCTCTGCGTTTATCAGTGAATCCGGTCGAACAACAACCCATTCCAGGAAGGGATTATGACGGCGCTGGCTGGCCAATAGTTCTGCCGCCTGTTCGTTGTCGGCATGGGGCGGAACCAGGTGTCGAATCAGTGTTAACACCAGTCGGTCCGGAGCGGGTAGCCGTTCTTTTCGCAAGCTATTCACGCACCCGCTAGAGCCCAGCAATATGATTTTTACCGGGCGCCGGGGTTGCCTGGCCAGAACACGCAGCACGCGGTTCAGGCTGTCGTGAACCAGACGGCGCGGGTTGCCAAATAATCCGGAGAATGTCGGCCGATGACCCAGGCAGCTGATCACAGCATCGACCTTGCCAAGGCGCTCCTCCAGCCATGTTTCACTGCATTCAAGCAGGGTGGTTTGCACCCGCTCAAGTTGTTCGTGAACCGGTAGATCAGTGGTATGGCGGACCATCGCGGTGACGGTGTGCCCTTGCTCAAGCAAGCGCCGTAGTGCGAGCTTGCCGATACCTCCGGTACCTCCCAGTAATAGTACGTTCATGAGAAAACCTGTTGTCAAATGGCATGAGCCCGCAGTCTACGCTTCCTGAAAGCCGATTAAATCGGCTATAAATGCACAGCAGGTATGCAGCAAAAGTGGTTAAATTTATGCGATATGGCACTTCTAAAGCAGGCAGGGATTATGAACTGGACACATCTGACATTTGACTGGAACCAGGCAAAGGCTTTTTACATTGTTGCCTCAGAAGGCTCATTCTCTGCTGCCGCCCGTGCATTGAATACCACCCAACCTACTCTGGGCAGACAGGTCAGAGCCCTGGAAGAAGCGCTGAACGTGACTCTGTTCGAGCGTGTTGGACGCGGTCTGGTACTGACCGCCAGTGGCCAGGCACTGTTTGAGCAGGTTCAGCCCATGGGAGAGGCAGCTACCCAGTTCTCACTGGCCGCCCACGGACAAATTCAGTTGTCGGAAGGTGAGGTCAGTGTATCCGCGACGGAGCTTGATGCCATTTATCGACTGCCCGCTGTGCTTGCTGCACTGAAAGAAGAGGCGCCCGCTATTCGGGTTGAGCTGGTCGTTTCTAACCAGATCAGCGACCTTAAAAAGCGCGAGGCGGATATTGCGATCCGCTATCAGCGACCTGAACAGGGTGACCTGATCATTCGCAAGTTGGAAACCGAAGTGGTGCACCTCTATGGAAGTGAGGCACTGGTCGAGCATTACGGGCATCAAGCACCGGATGAAACCACCGACTTGAAACTGATTGGATTCTCCAAAGGAGACCAGTTTCTGGATTTTTTCAGGGATCATGGCTGGGATGTCAGCGAGTCAAACATTGCCGTCTATTGCCAGAACCAGTTCGCGCAGATCGAACTGGTTCGGCAAGGTCTGGGTCTGGCGTTCTTTCCCGATTATGTGGGTGACTCTCTGGCCGGGGTTGCCCGTGCCTTTCCCAGTCACATCAAGCCGATGGAGCTGGATGTCTGGCTGGTGTGCCACCGGGAACTGCGAACCAGCCGACCCATACGCAAAGTGTTTGATGCCATTGTGTCGCACTTTCACCGCCGTTCACCGACATGACAACTAGGCCTGCGCTTGCATCCGGCCGTGGTCCGGCACACTGACGCCACGAAAGACCAGCCATATTGCCAGTGTCAGTTCACCCAGCAGTGCCGGAACAAAGACAACCAGTGCAAACAAGTGGGCGAAGTCGGCGTACTGGGTCATCAGTATCTGTGCACCGCTGTCGATCAGGTAACCCGCTGACACGATGAGCATTACATAACCCAGAAACCGGGGAATGTAGGTTGACTTGATCATCAGGTATCCCAAAACCAACAGGCTCAGACCGAAGAACACCAAGCCAATCGAATACCCCAGTGCGTGGGCATTCAGTGCCATCATCATCTGGGCTGCAGCCACTTCCTGGCCAAGTGCAGTGACGGTACCAGGCTGCACCAGCGCAATAGCTGAGAACAGATGCATCAGATTAAGACTTAGAAAAGTTGCCTGCATCAGTCGAAATATGGCTGCCAGAGAGGCCAGCGGTGAATTCACGGGCTTGAGCAGCAGAAAGAACAAGAGCGCGACAATGACATCACAGACGATCATTATCAGATCAGCGACGACGGCTAGCCGGAACGTACTTTCGGCGGCAATCAGGTTCATCATGGTGGCCTGAGCATCATCGGGTACCTTGATGGATGCTCTGACACCCATTTCCGCGGTAATGCCAGTGGCTATGATCAGCAGGTAGCTGATACCCGCCCAGAGTGAGAGTTTTTGCGTGTTCATGGGTTTTCTCCTGCAACGGCGTGAAGTTGAGCGATCCCCTTCAGGAAACACGCATTGTGTTCCAAACGGGAGAGGCATTTTACGGTAGGAAGAAATTGATAAAATCGCCGATGAGTGAACAGCAGGTGTACACTTTTGTATGGATGATGAAGTAACTCCCAAGTAGCCGAGCCAGATGGTGGCGGAACGAATGCTGGCACCGCACCACTCAATGTCTAAACGAGCGTTAATGGCGAACACCGTGCTGATACAGGCAGGCAGAATACCAGGAACATCGTTAGAAACTGGGTTTCTTTCGGGTTGCAGGAGGTTGAGTTATGTATAAAACAGCATGCCATTGTGGAAACATTGAAATCGTCGTCGCGACACTACCCAGCCAGCTTGTTCAGTGTAATTGTTCCATCTGCAGGCGGTACGGATCTCTGTGGGGCCATTACACAAGAGCGACGGCCACCGTTAATTACCGGCCGGAATCTGTGGTTGCATACATCTGGGGTGATCAGGTTATCGAGTTTTATCACTGCTCCGAGTGTGGTTGTGTAACCCACTATGAAGGGGTCGAAAAGACGCCAGAAGAGCGGCTTTCCGTCAATTTCAGGATGTTCCCACCCGAGGTGTATTCCAACGTGCCGGTTAGTTTGTTTGATGGTGCCGATTCCTGGGAGTTTATCGACTAGCAGCGAGAATTTTTTTATTGGGATGTCGAAATCATGAGTGGCTACCCGACTATCGGGTAGTAGCAGAGAGCTTCCCGGGCTACCCGGCGGGAACACACTGCCGCTGTAACGGCCCAGGTATTGAGTGTCCGGGTGAAGAGAACCTAAATAAGGAGACTAACATGTCACATGAAACAGGCACCGTTCGGTTGCATAGAATACTGCAAGCGCCAGCCGAGCGCGTTTATAAGGCCTTTACCGATAAACCAGCAATAGAGCGTTGGCTACCACCGTACGGTTTTACCGGAACGATTCACGAAATGGATGCCCGGGTAAGAGGCGGCTACAGAATGTCGTTCACCAACTTTGGCACGGGAAACAGTCATTCGTTCACGGTCACGTTCGTGGAACTGTTGGCAAATGAGAGGATTAAGCATACAGACCGGTTTGATGATGAGAACCTGCCAGGTGAGATGACGGTGTCAATTGACCTTAAGCCTGTATCCTGTGGAACAGATATCCGTATTGTTCAGGAAGGAATACCGGCCGTCATTCCTGAAGAAATGTGTTACCTGGGGTGGCAGGAGTCTCTTGAGCAGTTGGCCATGCTTGTTGAGCCCAGCATTCCGGACAATGGATGATCATTGTTGAGTCAACGAGAAGGTCCGAGTAGGTGAAACTATCGTCTGCACAAAAGGAGCAGTTTCAAAGCCAGGGGTATCTGTATTTACCGGGAGCGCTCGATAAAAAAACCGTTCAGCCTATTAAAGCTCATATTCTAAAAGCGCTGGAAAAGCAGAAGATATGGGCGCGAGGGAAAGTGCTGTCTGGTCAGTGGAAAGGCATTCCTGCATTCCAGCAAGTTAACAAGCTTGGCCAGGCAATAACGTATTCCTCTTTGCGCGAAGCGCTGGTTACCCGATCGCTCTATTCAATGGTGCGCGAGGTCTCCAACGTACCCTTAACTGAAGAGCAAGACGCCAAGTTATTAATTTCATTGCCAAACCAGGGCGACTGGACGCTAGCGGGGTTAAGCTGGCATCGCGATGTCTCCGAGTCAAAATCCGGAAAGATGCCCGGGGTTCAAATCTTCGTTTTACTGGATAACCTTTCCCCACAGGGCGGTGCTACCCTGGCGCTGGCCGGGTCGCACCGGCTAAGTGGGCCATCGCGAAGTAAGCAAAGGATCGAAAAGCTACTTGAGGAAGCGGCTGGCTCCGGGATTGAGGTAGACGGTATCAACCTGTCCATTCTTGAGATGTCGGGCAAGATGGGTGACGTTTACCTGATGGATATGCGGTTGCTTCACACGCCCTCAATCAATGCATCGAATACACCCCGCCTTATGGCCACTCTCCGCTTTTTTGGGATCTAGAAGCCCTCGATGCCCCATCGTATTTTATGTTAAACATAAAATAATCGTTGTAATACGAAATTCTGGCGTCTAAGCTACCGCCTCAATCAATAGATGATTTAGGAGGCTGTTGGCATGTCGGCTCGTCTTCTGCGCGTTTTCGTGAATCTGCTGCTCGGGGTGGCTCTGGGCTTTCTTGTGGTGGCCGCCGCAATACTGGTGGGTGCCCCCCTGCTCGGTGAGCCATTGCTGAGCCAGTGGCCGGTGTTTGCGCCCCAGCCCGGTTCAGCCTGGCAGGCCTCTGTTGCGGGTATCGACGCCGCTGTGACTCTGGGCCAGGGAGTACTGAGCGTCGAGCATTCTGGTTATGGCTGGCACTGGGCGTTGCGGGTTTTGGATTTTGCCATTTCAGGGGCCTTGTTGATGGTTGGCCTTTGGTTGTTACGGCGCTTTATCGGTGAAGTTGGTGATGGCCTGCCGTTCTCTTCGGGCAGCGCGAAGCGTCTGCGCTGGGTCGGGCTTATTCTGGTGGCCTTCCCGCTCTGGCAAGCCGTGCGTGACCTGCTCTGGCACACCCTGCTCAAAGGTGAGCTGTCGCAACAGGGCCTGGCTTTGGCATCTCCCTTTCAATCGCAGACCTCAAACGCCTTCCAGCTTCAGCTTTCAGTCGATTGGGGCTTTGCCGTTACGGGTTTGCTACTGCTTGTTGTGGCCGAGGCGTTTCGGGTGGGCGTTGCGTTGCGGGAAGAAAACGAGGAAATCATCTGATGGCGATTGTGGTTCGGCTCGATGTGATGATGGCGCGCCGGAAGATGTCATTGAATGAGCTGTCGGCCCGCGTGGGTGTGTCGGTTACCAACTTGTCGCTGCTGAAAACCGGCAAGGCGAAAGGGGTTCGGTTTTCCACGCTGGAGGCCATTTGCCGGGCGCTGGAGTGTCAGCCCGGCGACTTGCTGGAACACGAAGCGGGTTCGCAATGAACCCGCCCGTGTTTTATTGGGTTAGCCAGCCGATTTAGCGAGTGCCTGGTCGATGTCGGCAATCAAATCGTCAATGTGTTCGATGCCGATCGACAACCGAACCATATCGGCACTGACGCCCGCCGCTTTCAGCTCTTCATCGTTTAACTGACGGTGAGTGGTTGAAGCGGGAATGGCCGCGCAGCTTTTCGCATCGCCAATGTTCACCAGCCGCAGTATCAGTTGCAAGGCATCGTAGAAGCGAGCACCGGCTTCGCGGCCACCTTCAATGCCAAAACTGAGAATCCCCGAGGCGGTGCCGTTCATGTATTCCTGAGCCAGGGCGTGGTCTTTGTGGTCGGGCAGCCCCGCATAGTTCACCCAAATGACCCGGGGGTGCTGCTTCAGGTGTTCGGCGATCTTCTGAGTGTTCTCGCACACGCGTTCAATTCGCAGCGCCAGGGTTTCCAGGCCTTGCAGAATATTCCAGGCGGCCTGAGCCGACAGGGCGGCGCCCATATTGCGCAGCGGTACAACCCGGGCCCGGGTAATGAATGCGGCTTCACCCACATCGCGGGTGTAGCTGACGCCGTGGTACGACACATCGGGCTCGTTCAGCAGCGCAAAGCGTTTTGGCTGGTCGGCCCAGGGGAACTTGCCGGAATCGACAATCACGCCGCCTACGGTGGTGCCGTGCCCGCCCATGTATTTGGTGGCCGAGTGCACGACGATGTCGGCGCCCTGTTCAATGGGCCGCCACAGAAAGGGCGTGGCAACGGTGTTGTCGACAATCAGGGGGACACCGGCCGCGTGGGCGATGTCAGCCAGGCGTTTGATGTCGACCACGCTGCCCGAGGGGTTACCGACCGATTCGCAATAAACGGCCTTGGTGCGGTCATCGATCAGTTTTGCAATGCCGTCAAAGTCGTCTTTATCAGCGAAGCGGGTTTCAATGCCCTGACGGGGCAGGGTGTGGGCGAGCAGGTTATAGGTGCCGCCATAAAGTTCGCTGATGGAAACAATGTTGTCGCCCGCTTCGGCGATCGTTTGAATCGAGTAGGTAATCGCCGCCATGCCGGAGGCGACCGCCAGGGCTCCGATGCCCCCTTCGAGCGCAGCCACTCGTTGTTCGAGCACAGCGCAGGTCGGGTTCATGATGCGTGAATAGATATTACCGGTGACTTTCAGGTCAAACAGATCCGCCCCGTGCTGGGCGTTGTCGAAAGAGAACGAGGTGGTCTGGTGAATGGGTACCGCCACGGCGTGCTGGTTGTCGGCCTCGTAGCCGTGGTGCAAGGCAATGGTTTCGCGTTTCATGAGCAGATCCTTTTTTTAGGTGTTGATGCATGTTACCTCGGGGGCATAGGATAACAAGCAGCCATAGAATAATGCTCGAGCTCACCGAAGTTCGTTTCCGACGTCTTCCCAGGCAAGCGCATACGCTGCAGTTGGCACATTTGGCACATCGTTACGGCGGTTTATTAAAATCCACGCAATCCGACTGAGTAGTTTCTGGATAGGCTTGCAGCAGGCGGGTGCCAATCTGATCTGGCTGTCCGCAGACAGCAACGCAGCCATACGGGCTCATGGTTTCTACAGACAATTGGGGTGGGTGCCCAGTGGCGAGGTGCTGGTAAACGGTGACGAAATTCTGGTGTTAATCGCCACCGTCTAGCCGTTCAGGCGTGGGGATCAGTTACTGGGACACGACGTCAGTGCTTTCGACACAGCCCGTCATGGAGTCGTGTCGTTGTTGCCAGCCCCTGGCCAGGCACGCGGCCAGAACAAGCCAAAACCCGGATACCGGGATCGCCGTGGCGCCTGCCAGTGACAACAAGGCGCCGCCGGCCCATTCGCGAGTACGTATCGGGCCCTGCCTGAGTCGCATCGACTCCCCCCACAGCATGATCAGAAAGCCGGAGACAAAGAACCAGAGCATCACGGCTCGCATGGGCTCATTGCGAACCTGGGAGTTCCACCAGCCGAGTAAGATCGCGTCGAATAATTCTCCGTGAAATTCATACAAGCCCACAAGCTGATGGATGCAAGCAAGCACGATCAGCGAGAGTCCAAAGGTTCGGTTAGACATGGTCCATTTCCTCTATGAAGTGATTAACGAATCGGTTCTGTGAGTGCAGCAGCTGGGTCGCCGGCAGTCGTGCATAAGACTGGTCGCGCAACCAACGGGCCGGTTGCCAGTGCAGGTGCGCCATCCGGCCAGCCAGCCAGGACAGACGTCGAACGCTCTGAACCCGGCGTTGTCTGCGCCGGCGCAAACCGGGCGCTGCCGGTTCCTGCCTGCTGCTCAGCAAGCGGCTCAGAATCCAGGCATCTTCCATGGCGAGGGCAGCCCCCTGCCCCATATTGGGGGTCACCGGATGGGCGGCATCGCCGATCAGTGCTACGTTGCCCAAGCCCCAGTAAACAGGGCGATCATTCAGGGGGTGGCATAGCCAGGTCAGGTCGGACGACCCGCAGTCAGCCAGGGGTGCGGCGGTCGCCCCGAACCTAGCCAGTTGCCGGAGAGCCCGGGCATTGTTGTCAGGTGTCCGGGCGAGCCCCGATTCAACCCAGTACAAATAGGTTCGGTTCGGCCCGACAGGAAACGCACCCAACCGATGCCGGCCGGCAAAGACTTCAAAACCTGATTCGCCCAGGGGTTGCCCGGGCAGTACGGTACGCCAGCACCATTGATGGCTGACGCGCAGGTCGCCTCTTTTGCCCAGTTGTTCGCGCAGGGAGGAGTGAATGCCATCGGCACCGATGAGATGGCTGACGCGTTGTGTTTCGCCGCTGGACAGTTCGACATCAACACCCTGCACTCCCTGGTGCCAGCGTGAAACCGATACGCCCAGGCTCAACCGCTCAGTCGGTACCCGTGACAGTAAGGCCTCGTGCAGTTGCCCGCGATGCACGCCCAGGGTTTTAGCACCGCGGTCAAATGCGAAACGACGGGGGCGTTGGGCAGGCCCAAGCGTCATGGCGCTCAGCCAGCAACCGCTCTCAGCCAAGGCCGATTGAAAGCCCAGTCGCGCCAGAATCGCTTGCGCATTGGCCTGCAACCCCAGGCCAGCGCCAACCGGTCGCAACACCCTGACGTGGTCGATCAGCCGATAGGGCTGGCCCTTCTGTTGCAGGAGTGCGGCCAGTGTCAGACCGGCAATCCCGGCCCCCTGAATCAGGATCATGTCTTCATTCTCTTTGCTGATCATGCTCAATGAGTTTGCTCAATTATAGGCAAGCGCGACGCTTTTGCAATATTCATTGAACATGCTCAACAAAGCCCTGGTCAGCGGTTACACTGGACCCTTAAATAGAGAGGAGGATACCGGTGTCTAAACGGGAACAGCAGAAAGCGGCCACGCAACAGAAACTGCTGAATGAAGCCAAACGACTGTTTATTGAACAGGGGTATGAGGGAACCACAACCCGACAGGTTGCGACGGCGTGCGGAGTCAGCATTGGCACCGTCTTTGCTCATTTCCCGGATAAAGTCGCCCTGCTGAAAGCCATACTGTTCCACGATATCGAGCGCATTCTGGCGACGGTACACGACCGGCTGCGTCCGGATACTTCCGCCTTTACGGCCTATCTGATCTATGCCCGCGCGCTCTATGGCTTTTACAGTGAACACCCGCCACTGAGCCAGGCCCTGCTGGCCAACAGTCTGTTTCAGTACGCGGCGTTTGAAGAGCAGCTGCGAGGCTATATTCAGGAGTTGAGCGGGCGCCTGGTTTTGGTTGATGGTTGCTCTCAGGAAGAGGCCGACACAGTGGCCTATAACCTGATGGGGAACTATTTTTTGGTGTTAATGGAAGGGTTGGCAAGCGGCAACACGAAGCCGGAGCAATGGCTTCTAACACTGGAGCGTCTGGCCGGGCCGTTGCGTGATTGGGTGCGTGCCAGCTAGTCTGTCTGAAGGTAGGGGGTGAATCAGATAAAAGGAGTTAACAGGTGACCTACGATGAGTTCAATGACTTTTGCCAGGCGCTGCCCGCCACTACGCACGTTGTCCAGTGGGGTGGAGCCCAGGTCTGGAAAGTAGGCGGAAAGGTATTTGCCATTGGCGGCTGGGGTGACAATGACAGCCCGGCCTATACCTTTAAAACCTCGGATCTGGATTACGACGTGCTGCGAGAACAGCCCGGTTTTCGGCCCGCGCCCTACCTCGCTTCCCGGGGCATGAAGTGGATTCAGCAAGTGGATGCCTCTGCCAGTGCAGATGAAGAACTCAAATATTACCTCACTGAATCACACCGGGTTGTCTCGCTTGGCCTAAGCAAGAAAAAACAGAAAGAGCTGGGTCTGAATTAGCCTGGGAACCCCCATTGAGGGCTCCTTAGTGACCTTAGCCGATGTTTATTGAACAAACACTACCCAAGTGCACGAACGTTCAGGCGGTTACCGCACCGGCCCTCATGCGCTTTAACCAGTAGCGTTCCAGGCAGGCAAACCCCATAACCAGCAATGCCACATCGGCCAGCAGCAGGTGCCCCCAGAGACTGAGTTGCTGCGCATAAACCAGCATGACGACGGGCGTTGCGATGATCCAGGTCATATCCAGTGCGAACACCCAGGCGACTCCGGTAGTAGATCCGGAACCGGGCAGCGTGCGTCGCACTAAAAAAACGCCGAGTGCGAACAGCACCAGGCCTGCGCCCACCATTTGCAGCAGCCAGGGCGCGACGCCCCCCATAAATGCGCCGATAGGGTTTGGTATGACCATTAACAACAGGCCGGCAATCGCAGACAAAACGGTATTGGTCAGTAAGGTGGCAGATAAGCTGGGTACTTTCATGGGGTCTTCCTCATCGAACGGGTTGAGCGTTCACTGTCCCGGTTTCGATGACGCCGCTCAATTACCCCGGAGGTAATGGTCCTGCGCGAGTTTATGGGCGAGGATAGGGTCTGACGTAAGGCATAACGGAGCACACCGATGGGATCGGCCGGTCACTTACTTGCAACCTTGCGCCGCGCCAGGAGTTTTTCACAGCTGGAACTCAGTCTGCAGGCCGAGGTGTCCGCGCGGCACATCAGTTTTATCGAAACCGGTCGTGCCCAGCCCAGCCGGGAGATGGTGTTGCGGCTGGCCGACGTCATGGGCCTGGCCCATCGCGACTGCAACCGCTTGATGACCGCGTGCGGTTACGCACCGGTATATACCGATCTTCAGCTTGACGAAGCCGCCATGGAACCGGTTCGGCGCGCGCTGAAGCTGATGCTCGACAAACAGGACCCCTACCCGGCCGCCGTGCTTCACACCACCTGGGACCTGCACCTGGCAAACCAGTCGCTGCACCGATTGCTGAGTGCCCTGCTGCCGGCGTCTAGCCTTCAGGGGCGCATCAACATGCTGGAGATTATCTTCGACCCGCAAGGACTGAGGCCCTACATGACCAACTGGGAGGCCATCGCCGCCCTGCTGTTGCGCCGCCTGGCACTGCAGTTGCAAACCCAACCGAAACAGGAGCTGACCAGTCTGATGGACCGGCTGCTCGCCATGGACCCACCCACCAACTGGCAAACCCCGGAGCCGAACACCTGGGAAGGCCCCATGCTGACCTCGGAGCTGCTTATCAATGGCCAGGCATTGAGTGTGTTTTCAACGCTGAGCAGTTTCGGTACCGCCCTGGATGCCGGTGTTCAGGAACTGATGATAGAAAGTTATTTTCCGGCCAATGACGCAACGCGTCTGTTTTTTGAAACCCTGGCCGCACAGGCCGATTAACAGCCCGATCAGCTCAAATCATTCAGCCAGGCTTTGCAGCTGTGTTCGAAAAACGCTCGCGGGGTCGCCTTCTTTTTCGGGGGGGTGGCCGCCCACAAAACGCCCAGCCCTTCTGTCAACGCCATGGCCTGTATCGCCAGCGTGCGAGCGGTGTTGGTTGATACCAGTCGCCGTTGAGCCAGGTCTTGTTCGGCCAGTTGGGTGAGCCGGTCTTCGATTGTCCGCTGTCGTTCGATAAATGACTCGCTGTGTTCTGGCAGCAGTGACCAGACAAAGCGCTGATACGCCGGCAACGGAATCTCCAGCGATGTCAGTTCATCGATCAGCTGAGTATATTGCCTGGCACCATCCAGCACCAGGTCTTCAAAATGCTGATGAGCGCTTGGGTCCATATCAGGTAGGAATCGACCAAAGAAATGCTCAATGCAGGCGTTCAGCAGGTCGGCTTTGCGCGGGAAGTAGTGGTGAAATGCCCCCTTTGACAAGCCGCTGGCAGCCACCAGGTCTTGCATGCGGGTCTGGTCATAGCCGTTTTTCAAGAACAGCCGAAAGGCAATCAGCAGGAGGGCATCCCGGTTGGTTTTCATGGCGTTCGGGTTACTCCGGTGGCAGGTGCAGTCGGTAAATGCGCAGTGTATCCAGCATTCGTTCGTCGTGCAGGTGAAAGCCGAGGTGCTGGTACAAGGGCACGTTCGCCGGGTTTTCGGTATCCAACGCCAGCGTTTCACCCAGCTGAAAGCAATAGTCAGCCAGGGCCTGGATCAGCTGTTTACCAAACCCCTGGCCTTGCTGGCCGGGTGCGACCCCGATTTTGACCAGAAAGTAACGGAAGGTCGTCGGCAAGCCATGGCGACTGTGCAGAGCGTAACGGTTCATTCGCGCCACACAAGACCAGGGAACCCGACCAATCAGCGAGGGCAGCGTTGTGAGCACGGCAATGGCTCGTTGCCAGCCCGGGGCTGGCACTTCCAGCAGGGCACAGGCAACCAGCACGCCCTGGTGGGTCACTCCCCAGACCGGCATACCCGAGCGGCAGTGATAACTGACGATAAACCGCACCAGAAGGTCGCGGTAGCGGTCCCGGTCAGCCGGCGCGCAGCCTTCTAGGAAGTACTGGTACGCCGGGTCTGCGGCAAAGGCGTTACTCAGCAAGGCACTGACAGCAGCCTGATCCGGGTTGGCCAGGGGCCCGATGGTTATCGACGTCACTGGGGTCGAGCCTCCCGTTCCGGGTAATGATTCACCGCAAAGGCGTACAACACTTTAATCATGAACAACAGGGCCAACGACAACTGCCAAGGTGGCAGTGACAGCCTGGTTATCACCAGAATGCCAACACAGACCAGGCTACCCGCCAGAACGGGTTGCCAGGCCCGGCCGTAACAGGCGTTAACCAGTGACGCAGCGATCACAGTGTAAGCCCACACCCACAGCAGTGGCATCTGGGGTAAACCGAGCAACCAGCCTATCGCCAGCAAGTGCAGGTGAATGGCAATAAACCCCCAGCGCCAGGCCGGGCGTTGTGCATAGAAAGCGTTGGTACCCGGGGTGAAATTGGCCACGGCCCCAGCGGCGATATCGAGCATCAGTAACCAGGCAAGAACCCATCGCGCCAGCTCAAAGGGCACCCCTTCCGGCCTGGGAACCTGGCTCCAGAAAACCGCTGCAAGGGCAGTAACGAGAGCAATGCACAGCATAGCGCCTGCACTTTGCCTGGCACCCAACACCTCCTTGAAGGCGTCGGGGATGGGGTGTTCCCGTTCAAATAGCGTCATGATGATGGCCCTTTTACGATCAAAACATACCGGCTGTCCGGTTTTTAATATGAAGCCTTTGAGGGTGTGCTGTCAACTGATATCCGAATGCGACATGTCGTATAACAGCGCTTGGACGGCGGTAGCTTTCAGTCGTAATCTAGGCGCCAGACTTATCGGTTTCCATTACGCTACGAGGTGCTCGGGATGACTTTAGATCCGAAAGGTAACAATGCCGCGCTGGTCATTGTCGACATGCAAGTGGGAGTGTTGGCCAACGCCTGGGACACTGCGCGCATCATCAACAATGTCGCCCTGGCAGTAAGCCGCGCCCGTGCCGAAGGCGTGCCCGTTATCTGGGTTCAGCATTCCGATGAAGAGCTGCAGCAAAACAGCACACTCTGGCAACTGGTACCTGAACTGGAACCTGCAGAAGGCGAAGCTCGCGTTCACAAACACTTCAATTCATCGTTCGAGCAGACCGAGCTGGAAGCGGTGCTGAACGGGCTGGGCGTTTCGCACCTGGTACTGGCCGGGGCCGCCTCCAACTGGTGCATCCGCGCAACTTCCCACGCTGCGCTGGAACGAGGCTACGACCTGACCCTCATCAGCGATGGCCATACCACCGAAACCATCGAATTCGAAGACGGTACGGTGATTGAAGCGGCCACCATCGTCAAAGAGCTCAACGTTGCCATGACATGGCTTGAGTACTCCAAGCGGAAAAACACCACAATCACGGCTCAGGAACTGGCGTTTAATGCGTGATGGTGTGGCCTGAGCAGGCAAGCAGAGGCTCCCTTGAACGGTGGAGCACCGGTGCTGAGCAGAAAAATCGGTAGGCTTGTTTGCAGTAGGCTATGCTTGAATTATCTTGGCCCAATCGGCAGGACGAAGTAATGGTCTCAGTTCGGAACGTACTCCTCGGCCTGGTGTCGCTGGCATGCTGTAGCCCACTGGTAGCCCAGGAAACAGTGCGCATTGCGGTCGGTGAGTGGCCCCCTTATTTGTCTGAAAACGCCCAGCATTATGGTGTGGCGGCACACATCGTTGAAGAAGCGTTTCAGGCAAGTGACATGAAAGTGGAAATCGACTTTCTGCCCTGGGCCAGGGTGCTGGTCTATGTCGAGAGTGGCCAGTATGACGCGTCGATTCTGTGGGTGAAAACGCAAGAGCGGGAAGCCAGCTTCCTGTTTTCAGACGTCGTTCTGGAAGGCGAGGCGGTGTTTTTTACCACAAGGATAACCCCCTGATCTGGCAAGAATTCAGGGATCTGGACAACAAACGCTTTGGCGGCCTGCGCAGCGCCAGTTACCCCTGGTTCGACGCCGCCCGCGCCGCCGGTGCGGATGTTGAGATGGAGCTGGTCTCTACAGAACAGCAAAACTTCTCAAAACTCCTGTCGCAACGAATAGACGCCTACGCCATGGACAAACTGGTCGGCCTGCACATTCTGCAACAGGATTTCTCCGACCGGCAGACCGACATCAGCTACGACCCAACCCCCATAGAAACCTGGCCCTACCGCCTGATCTTCACCCGAAGCCCCCGAGGCGAAGCGCTGACCGAGGCGTTTAATCAGGGGCTGGAAGCCATTCAGGCACAACAGAAAGTGCAGATTCATTTGAATAATGTGGCTAATGGTGTGTATTTGCCGATCGCGGAACAATAAACCATATAATTCTATGGTTTTGGTTTTGTTGAAAGTAGGCAACCCACCAAGTCCCGGCTGTCAGGTTGGTCTTGCCGGGGTAGTTCGCAGCAGGGACTAAAACGCCGGGAGCGTTTTAGCATGAGCATAGCGAGCCCGAAGGGTGAATCCCATGGATGGGATTCATATCCTGCGATCTAGGCCCCATGGAAGGGTTCACGCCGACCCCGGCCAGACCAACCTGACGGCCGGGACGAATGCCAGCCTCCCATGCCAAGAAGAACGAAAAGCGTAAATCCTGTCGTCTGTCATACCTCTGCAACAGTTTTGTCATACACTGATCGCATCTGAATCAGAGGTGGGTCATGGCTGAACCGATTACGCACGAGCATTTCATCAACCGCGAGCTGTCGTTGCTGGAATTTCACGACCGGGTGCTGTCTCAGGCACTGGACGACACCATACCACCGCTCGAGCGTCTGCGGTTCCTGTGCATCTCCAGCACCAACCTGGATGAGTTCTTTGAAATTCGGGTTGGCGGTCTGAAAGAGCGTTTTGAAGCCGGCTCCATGGTAACCGGGCCGGAGGGCATATCACCCCGTACCCAGCTCGATCAAATCGCCAGCCGCGCTCACGACCTGGTCCAACGCCAGTACGATACCCTTAACACCACCCTCCTGCCGTTGCTGGCAGAGCACGACATACGGGTCATCAAACGCGAAGACTGGAGCGAACAGCAAACGCAATGGCTGCAGTATTATTTCGAACATGAAGTGTTACCGCTGCTGAGCCCGATCGGGCTGGACCCGGCGCATCCGTTCCCGCGCATTCTGAACAAAAGCCTTAACTTCATCGTCAAGCTCGATGGTAAAGACGCTTTTGGCCGCAACAGTGGCCAGGCCATCGTGCAGTGTCCCCGCGCCCTGCCGGATATGATCAAATTGCCGGCGGAGCAAACCCAATCCGGCTCGAACGATTACGTCTTCATGTCGTCGATCATTCACTATTTCATGGACGAGATTTTCTTCGGCATGACGGTGATTGGCTGTTACCAGTTCCGGGTAACGCGCAATTCAGATTTATTTGTCGATGAAGAGGAAACCGGAGACCTGCGTCGCGCCATCGAAGGCGAACTGGTGTATCGCCAGTACGGCGATGAAGTGCGCCTCGAAGTCGCCGCCAACTGCCCGGATGAACTGGTGCAGTTTTTGTTCAAGCAATTTGAAATCAGTGAAGTCGATTTGTACCGCGCGGATGGCCCGGTCAACCTGAACCGGCTGGTCACACTGATCGACCAGGTCAACCGGCCGGATCTGCTGTACACCCCCTTCGATGCAAGAGTGCCGCGAGTTCTAAAACGCAAGGACACCATCTTCGACGCCATTCGCAAAGGCGACATCCTGCTGCACCATCCGTTCGATTCGTTCATGCCGGTGGTGGACCTGATTCGCCAGGCCGCGAAGGACCCGCAGGTGCTGACCATCAAGCAGACGCTGTATCGCACCGGGGTGAACTCAATCATTGTTGAAGCACTGGTGTCGGCCGCCAGGGCAGGCAAGGAAGTAACGGTGATTATTGAACTGCTGGCCCGGTTCGATGAAGAGGCGAACGTGGCGCTGGCCGAGCGGTTGCAGGAATACGGCATTCACGTCGTTTACGGCATCGTGGGTTACAAGACGCACGCAAAAATGCTGCTGATTGCCCGGCGCGAAGGCGAAAAGCTGCGCCATTATGTGCACCTGGGCACCGGCAACTATCACCCCAAAACCGCTCAAATTTATACCGACTACGGTCTGTTAACCTGCAACAAGCAAATAGGCGACGATGTCTACCGGGTCTTTCTGCAACTGACCAGCCTGGGCAAGGTGAGCAAGCTGGAGTGCTTGTATCAGTCGCCGTTCACGTTGCACAAAAACCTGATGCGCAAAATCGATCGTGAGATCGAATTCGCCAAGGCGGGCAAACCCGCCCGGGTACTCGCGAAAATGAATTCGCTGTATGAAGAGCAACTGGTGCGCAAGCTGTATGAAGCCAGCCAGGCCGGTGTGCAAATTGATCTGATCATTCGCGGTATTTGCCAGATCCGCCCGGGAATAAAAGGCATCTCGGAAAATATTCGGGTGCGCTCCATTGTTGGCAGGTTTCTGGAGCATACCCGGGCGTTCTGTTTCCATAACGACAACGACCCGGACGTCATTCTCGCCAGCGCCGACTGGATGAGCCGCAACATGTTTTATCGGGTTGAGGCTGGCTTTCCGCTGCTGACCAAAAAGCTGCGCGACAAGGTCATCAAGGATCTGGAACTGTACATGACCGACAACCTGCAAGCCTGGGAACTCGATGCCGACGGTCGCTATCATCAGCAAAAACCCAACGGCCACGACCCCTTGTCAGCACAAATGATGCTAGTCGAAGAAGTCATCGGCTCAGGCAGCTTGACGCCCTGAACCGGTCGGGTTCTGTGGCTTAGTTTACTTGGTAGCCGTGAGCTCGTGCCAGCCACCGGGGTTGCCTAGCCGGGGTCGGGCGGGATGCCGCCCACTCAACCCATCCATGGGGCCTAGACCGTAGCCGAGTCGTCGGACCGATCCATACTTCGGACTACCCCGGCTAGGCAACCCCGGCAGCTGTCACTTATTCGGGAGCCAATTTGGAGTTGTGACTTATTGACTCAAGTTTTGGAGTTCGGCAGTAGTTTCGGAGTTGGCAAGCAACTGAGTGTCAGGTACCGGGTGACCCTATCTGGGGAAGTCTGAGGCATGGATGCCGAAGTCTAGGTCCCATGGATGGGTTCACGCCGGCCCCAGATAGGGTTACCCGGTGCCTGTCACGGATTATTGGCACCAAGGCAAAACCGAACTCCGAAACTTGGGTTTATAAATAGTCGAGTAGTATCCGCCACTGATCTTTCTTTTGTTCAAAACTGAGGCTGGCGTGTGCCGGGCTGGTTGAGGGTAATTTGTGCAGAGGCAGGGCCTGGACTGTGGTGCTCAGTGTTGGCAGGACTTTCTTGCGATAGTTATCGTATGCTGCTGTGCCGTTGCACAGTACCGCTTGTGTTTGCGGGTGGCGGGTAAACCAGGCGGCAAAATCATTCGGGACGATACTGGTTTTTACGATGTCGGCATCGAGGCTTGATGGCCGTTCGCACTGGTAGAGGGCATCCCATAAGCCGATGTGATGGTGGGTCAGGTGAGTCAACCGTTGCTCGTAGGGCAGCGTTGCATCAAAGCCCAGCCAGTGGCTGAGTATTGGCCAGAAGGCGTTGCGTGGGTGAGCGTAATATTGATGTGCCGTTAGCGATGCCTTGCCCGGCATTGAACCGATGATAAGCACTCTGGCCTGTGTCGGTTCAACCGGAGCAAAGCTGTTGATGGTGACGCCGGTCATTTCAGATCGCTTCGAGTTTGGCGTACTGCATCATCAGCCAGCGTTCGCTGCCGTCATCGAACGAGACTTGTACCCGGGCATGAGCGCCGCCGCCTTCGGCGTTAATTAACGTGCCCTCGCCGAACATGGGGTGCAGCACGCGCTGGCCGAGGCTGAAGCCGGCATCGTCCATAGCCATATCCTGTTGCAGGCCGAAATTAACTGGCCGGCTGACCGTTGATCGCAAGCGCACTTCGGTCAGCAATTCTTGCGGAATTTCGCGTACGAATCGTGACAGAGAATTGAAGGTTTCCGAGCCATAAAGTCGGCGGCTCTCGGCGTAGGTGAGGGTGAGAATCTGGCGGGCGCGGGTGATGCCGACGTAGGCCAGTCGTCGCTCTTCCTGCAGGCCGGAGGCGTCGTCCATCGACATCTTGTGCGGGAACAGCCCTTCTTCCAGGCCGACCAGAAATACATGATCGAATTCCAGGCCTTTGGCGCTGTGCAGTGTCATTAAGTTCACGCTGTCTTCGAACTCATCGGCCTGGCTGTCGCCGGCATCGAGTGAGGCTTCGCCGAGAAATTGCGCGAGCAGAGCAATGGGGGTATCGGCTTCGTCGTTGCCGGCGAAGCTTTGGGCGGCGGAGACCAGTTCTTGCAAGTTTTCGACCCGGGCCCGGCCTTTTTCGCCCTTTTCTTTTTCGTGGTGTTCAATCAACCCCGACGCAGCGGTCACGTCTTTGACCATGTCACCGAGTTCTTCTTTTTCGGTGACGATTTTTTCGAGGTCAGCGATCAGCAGCATGAAGTCTTCGAGCGCATTGGCAGCGCGCTTGGGCAGTACTGAATTTTCCAGCGCCGAGAGGCTGGCTTCCCACAATGAAAACCCCTGGTCGCGCGCCAGGACTCGCAGGGTTTCGATGGTTTTATTGCCAATGCCACGCGTCGGTACGTTGATGATGCGCTCAATCGCAGCGTCGTCTTGGCGGTTCAATACCAGGCGTAAATAGGCGACGGCGTTTTTGACTTCCAGCCTTTCATAGAAGCGCTGGCCGCCGTAAATGCGGTAGGGAATCTGGCTGTGAATCAGTGCTTCTTCCAGCACCCGACTCTGGGCGTTGGAGCGGTAAAGCATGGCGATGGTGTTGGCGTTGGTGCCGTTTTCCATCAGCCGGTTAATCTCGTCGGCAACGTAACGGGCCTCGTCCTGTTCGTTGAAGGCCGCATACAGGCGAATCGGGTCGCCACGGTCGCCCTCGGTCCAGAGGCTTTTGCCGAGCCGGGCCGGGTTGTTGGCGATGACGGCGTTGGCGGCATCGAGAATGGTGGCGGTAGAGCGGTAGTTTTGTTCCAGCCGTACCATGTGGGTGCCAGGGAAGTCCTGATTGAAGGTCTGAATGGTTTCGACCTTGGCCCCGCGCCAGCCGTAAATGGACTGATCGTCATCGCCGACGATGGTGAGGCTGAGTTTGTCGCCAGCCAGTACCCGCAGCCAAGCGTACTGAATGGTGTTGATGTCCTGAAACTCATCGACCAGCAGGTGGGTAAACCGCTGCTGGTAGTTGGCCAGCAAGTCGGGGTTGTTGAGCCAGAGTTCGTGCGCGCGCAACAGCAATTCGCCAAAGTCGACCAGGCCGCTGCGCTGGCAGATTTCTTCGTAACGCAGGTAGATGTTTTTCAGCGTTTCCTGAAACCAGTCGCCATGGGTTTGTACGAACTCGGCGCGGATGCCTTCGTCTTTCTGGCCGTTGATGAACCACTGCACCTGCTTGGGTTGTACCCGCTCATCCGTAATGCCCAGATCGACCATCAGGCGTTTGACCAGCCGCAGCTGATCGTCGCTGTCCATGACCTGAAAGTTATCGGGCAGGTGGGCCAGTTTGTTGTGGTGTTTCAGCAGGCGGTGCGCCAGGCCGTGAAAGGTGCCGATCCACAGGCTGTTCGAGGGGGTTTCCAGCAACTCTTCAACCCGGCCGCGCATTTCCCGGGCGGCCTTGTTGGTAAAGGTGACGGCCAGCACGCTGTAGGGCGAGGCCAGTCCGGCGGCGATCAGCCAGCCAATGCGGTGCGTCAGTACCCGGGTCTTGCCGCTGCCGGCACCCGCCAGCACCAGCAGATGCTGGGCATCGCTCTCCACAGCCTGGCGTTGTTCGGGGTTAAGTTGGTCTAGCAGGGCATTCAGGCTCATCGGCAAGGTCACTGTACAAAAAAACAGGGGTAGTGTACCAGAAGGCATTGGCCTTTGTGGATGGGCATAGTCTCCTTACCCCTTTAGTCGAAGACCCTGCCGGTTTGTGCCGTTTCGCCCTGTGACTGGTGATGACTGGTCTATACTCTGCTGCAAATCAGTCGGGATTGATCATGCAGTCGGCCAGCCACTCATTTCGTCAGGAACGTCAGCGTCAGGTGTTGCGCCACAGCAATTTGCTGTGGGTGTCTTCACTGGCCATGGGGTTGGTGTGTGTCGCGGTGCACCCGACGCGGCCCGATATGCTGGTGGTGGGCGGATTCATCACGGTTCTGGCGCTGGCGGGCCTGGCGTTGTCCCGCTTCGGATTGGCCTGGCAGGCCCGGTACCAATCCTTTAAGGCCATGCCGGCCGTCGTTGCGCTGACCGCGTTGCAATCGACGGTCTGGGGTTACGAGGCGCACTATGGCGGGCTCTGCCTGACACTCTCCATTGCTTATGTGGGTCTGGCGGCCATCGCGCTTTACGCTCAGTGGCGGGCTTTTCTGGCCGCCTGGGCACCGGTGATGGTGTTGCCCATTTTCGTCGGCCCGCCGCTACCGGCCGAAACCCTGATCGACGTGCATCTGCCGCTGATGAGTATGGTGTTGCTGGGTGCCTGGCAGGGGCATTTGATGGCCAGACGCGCCACCCGCCGGGCGCTGGTGAACAGACGCCTGAATGCGTTGCTGGCGCGCAATCGCGATACGCTGGAAGCCACCGTTGAAGAACGTACCCGGGCGTTGCACCAGAGTAATGAACGCCTGCAGGAAGAGGTGGGGTTGCGCAAACAGGTCAATCAGTCGTTGATCAAGCACGAAGAGCAAATGAACCTGGCCATGACCGCCAGTGGCATCGGCTTCTGGGACTGGGACATCACCGGCCAGCGTGTTTACCATTCCGACCAGCACCGGTTTTTTGGGCAAAGTACGGAAACCGACGATGGCATCGATCTGATTGCCCGGGTGCACCAGGATGACCGCGGCCGGGTCAAGCGCGCCTTGTCGGCTCACCTGACCCGGCGCAGTGATGTTTACCACGCCCGCTATCGCCTGGTGACCGACAACGATGCCGAACCGGTTTGGCTGGAAGACAGCGGCAAGGTGATCGAGCGCACTGAGGACGGCCGGGCGGTTCGTATGGTCGGTACCCGACGCGACATCAGCACCGATATGCGTCAGCGCGAAGAACTCAGCCTGTCGGCCTCTTTGTTCAATAACAGTTCAGATGGTGTTTTCGTACTCAGCCGCGACCAGCGATTCAAAGCAGCCAACCGGATGTTCAGTCAGATCATGGGCTTGCAGAAAAGTCAGTTGCTGGGGCGAGACCTGTTTTCAATCATGCCCACCCATCAGTCGCAATGCATTGCCAAGGCGTTACTCAACAACGGACGATGGCATGGGGACCTGGTGATCAGAGTGCGCGGCTCGCGGCGTATACAGGTGCTGCTGACACTCACTGCGGTGCGCGGCAAAGACCGAAACGTCAGTCATTATCTGGGCATCTGTCAGGATTTGTCACAGCGCTTTAGCGGCCTCATCCCCACCGATAAAGACGCTTACGATGCCCTGACCGGGGTCTACAACCGGCGCTTTTTTCAGGAATTACTGGTGGGTTTTCACCAGCATGATCCGCTGTTGCCAGACCACTATGCGATTGCCATTTTGAACCTGGACGACTTTGCAGCGCTGAACCGTCATGTTGGCACTGTTACAGGCGATCAGTTGCTGCGCGATGTCGCTGCCAGGCTGACCAATCAGAATGACCCGCTGCGCTGGGTGGCACGGCTCGGCGGTGACCGGTTCGGCTTATTTCTGGAATACGAGGGCGACCGAACAATGTTGGAGGACTGCCTGAAAACCCTGTTGCAGGAAGTGGCCCGGCCGATGCTGGTCGAGGATCAGGTGGTGTCGGTGACGGCCAGCATCGGGGTGTGCCGGGTACAGTCCGACAACATCGATACCCTACTGACGTTGGCACAACAGGCGATGATTCAGGCCAGTGCCAGCGGCGGCAACACCATCAACTACCACGCAGCCTACCCACCCGGGTTGCCGCAGCTCGGAGATGCCTGGGCCCGTGAGTTCAGGCAGGCGCTCGACGGACAGGTGCTGCATCTTGATTTCTGGCCGCGTACCCGTCTGGCGACCGGCCGGCTGGAAGGGGTGGATGCGCGCGTTAGCTGGAATCACCCGGTGTACGGCCGACTGGAATCGGACGTGCTGTTGTCGATGGCTCACACCGTTGGCCTGGGCCCTTCCTTGCAACACTGGTATTTGCAACGCAGCTGCACTGAGGCAGTGCGCTGGCAACGCGAAGGTTGTGAAACGGTGCGTTTGTCGCTGCGTTTGTCGAGCAACCAGCTGGACGACGAGGGCTTTGTCGATCAGATCAGCGCTGTGCTCGCTGACAGCGGACTGGCCAGCGATGCACTGGAACTGGTGATCACGGAAAGCCAGTTGATGGCCGATGTCGCCCATGTGCGCGGCGTGCTCGACCGTCTTACAACGCTGGGGGTGAAGCTGGTGTTGGGTGACTTCGGCGCCGGCCAGTCGTCGCTGAGCCACCTGAAGCACCTGCCCGTCAATGCACTGAGCCTGGCACCGGGCCTGGTGCGGGAGGCCGTCGCCAAAGGCCAGCAGCCGGTGCTCAAGGCGGTGATTGAAATGGCGCACAGCCTGAACCTGGCGGTCATCGCCAGCCCGGTCGAGCAACCGGCGCAACTGCGGTTGTTGAAGAAACTGGAGTGCGACATCGCCCAGGGCGGGCTGGTTAGCCAGTCGATGAACGCCGACACCTTGCTGGCGCTGGTGAAGCAACGCCATCAGATGCACCTGGCGGCCTCGCCCATTCGAGTGCATTGAGCCCCTCCAGCCCAATTCAGTCTTTTGGGCTTAACATCAAATGCCAATTTGGGCATACAAACTGCATGGGCAAGGCTCGGTAGCGGGTCGTCCCCTGTTCGATGAAGACATTGACTGGCGTCACTGAATTGCCATACGAAGCGGATAATATGACGTCCGGTTCGGCGTTATCAGGCCTTTCCGAAGCGGATGCTGCCCGAAACCACACCCTTGTTTCCATTACGATCAACAATAAGAAAACGGCAGTCGCCCTAAGGAGTTCAACTTATGTCCGTCAATCTGTTCGATCTTGAACTGGCTAATATTGAAGACGATCAGTTGCATAAGCCCACGGAGTCCAGCGAGAACAAGCGTTCCAACAATCATCGCCGGCTGGCCGCACGCCGCGCCATCGAAGACCATATGGAACAGCAACGGCTGCGCAAGGACCTGGACGATCTGGATCTGGAGTTGTTCTGAGCGATCCGGGTTAACACCGGCAACACCGGTCTGAAACAGCTACTGGCAAAAGGCAGACCCCTCACCCGCCTGCTTTTTGCCAGCGGTTATCCTCCCAGGTAGGGCTCCCTGGCACCTCCCAAGATCGGGCTATCCAAAACAGCCCGGTCTGTTGTTACCCAATCCTACACCGCGTGTTACGAACCGTTACCCGGGCGTTCAGATTGCCCCAATTCCGCGCGAATTGCGCTCAGGGTGGGGGGCGCGATTGACACCTCGGTCAGTTGCTGGCGCAACGCCTGGTCGGCCGCGAGGTTGCTGTTCCGCATTTGCTCATCCAACTGGCTGGCCCAGAGCGTCAATACCCGATGCGCGGCGGCCTGCTGGTCCGCCGTTAGCCGGGCCAGGCTGCGCTCGGGCAGCACCAGCATGCCCCAGGTATACACCACAGGCTGGTCGGTTAAGTAGCCAACCCGGCTGTGCCAGTTCAGGGTCAGGGCGGCACTCGGCGGTGCGACCAGCGTATCGAGTGCTCCGGTTTGCAGGGCTGGCAGCACATCGGCAATGCCCAGTACCTGATAATCCACCCGAATCTGCTGGCTGAGCTCGCGAATGGCGTCGGTATTGGGCAGCCAGAGCTTGCTGGCTCTCAGGCCGGCAAGATCCGCCACCGGTTGCTGCGACATGACGTAGGAAAAGCCACCGTCGAGCGGGCCGAAGCCATGCCAGCCACGCTCGGCCAGTCGCTCGCGCATGGTTGCGTCGAAGGTTTCCCGGGCCTGGTGCACTTCACCGAGGTTGTCGAACTGAAACGGCTGGCTGAGATCGCTGATCTCCACATCCAGCGCTTCCAGCGTGCTGCTGCTGACCAGAGCACCCTGCAATTGCCCGATGCGCAATTTGCGCAACACCGTCGCATCATCACCCATCACCCCGCCCGGGTAGACCTTCAACGTCAGGGCGCCGCTGGTTGCGCTTTCAAGCTCGGCAGAAAGCTCGGTCAGGCTGCGCACCGGGGCGGAGCCTGGCGGGTAGAGTGTTGAGATCTTCAAGGTACCGGCGAATACCGGCCCGGCCATGAAACCGAGCACCAGCACTCCCAGAGCCCGGCGTACATGACGCGGCGCGCCAGTAGTGATCGATGTAATGACCGACATACCCTTCCCCCTGCCTTGATGGATAAACTCGCAGCTTAAGGGCGCAATGTTACGAGCGGATGGCATCGCTGCTGGGCAGCCGCCGAAGACCGGGAAAAACCGCCGCAGCCATGGTAGATTGCAGGTGCACACGAGCCGCCCAGGCAGAGGATGGACTATGAACAGCGATGATTTGCACGACGTGGTGGAATTCCTGGCCCGGACCCTGCCGTTTTCGGCACTCTCGCCCGAGGAGCGCTCCGAAGTCGCCCGGCGCCTCAGCATCGACTACGTGCCCCGGCAACAGCAATCGGCGCTGACCCTCACCGGCTACCTGTACCTGATTCGGACCGGTGCCTTCGAACTGCGCACCCAGCACGATGAGCTGATCGACCGGTTAGGCGAACACGAGATTTTCGGCGTCAACACGTTGCTCGAAGGTAATACCGGCGGCATTCGGGTGTTCGCCATTGAAGATGCCCTGGTGTTCAAACTGTCGAGTGACGATTTCACGGCCCTGTGCGAACGCTACCAGCCCATGCGCCAGTTCTTTCAGCAGATCAGCGAGCAGCGACATCGCCAGAACCGGATGCTGCTCGACCGCGATGTTCAGCCCCGATTCGAGCAACCCCTGAACCAGTCGGTACGGCAGTTTGCGCACCTGGGGCCGGTGATTGGCCAAAGCGACATCAGCATCAAAGCCGCCGCCGGCATTATGCGCGAGCACCGGGTCTCATCACTGTTGCTGATGAACGGCGACGCCCTGGCTGGTATCGTCACCGACCGGGATTTGCGCAACCGCGCCGTGGCCGAAGGCATGGACCTGACCCTGCCGGTGTCGAGCATCGCCACCGACGAACCTTCGACCATCGATGCCGATGCCCCCCTGTTCGATGCCCAGAAACTGATGACCCAGCAGCAAATCCATCACCTGCCGGTCATGGAAAAAGGCAAGCCGGTCGGCATGATCTCCGCCACCGACCTGGTGCGTGCCCAGCAAGTATCGCCACTGTACCTGATCAACGACATTCAGCGACAAACATCACTCGACGCCCTGGCCGAATTGCGCCACCGCATTCCACGGCTGATCCACAACTGGGTGCAGGTAGACACCAGCCCCTACGAAATGGGCCACATACTGGCGGCCATCGGCGATGCCTTTGTGCAGCAATGCCTGCGCCTGGCCAAGCTGGACGTGGGCGAGGCACCGATGCGCTTTGCCTGGCTGGCATTCGGTTCCCAGGCCCGCATGGACCAGACCTTCGCCTCCGATCAGGACAACGCCCTGATTCTGGCGCGTGAACCGACACCGGAAGAAGCCGATTATTTTGAGGCCCTGTCTGACTGGGTGTGCGTCGCGCTCGACCGCTGCGGCTACGTGCTGTGCCCTGGTGATATCATGGCGCGCAACCCAAAATGGCGGCGCAGCGTCGCCGGCTGGCAAGCCGCCTTCGACGACTGGATCGACCAGCCCACCCCCGAGGCCCTGCTCAACAGCAGCATCTTCTTCGACGTACGCGTCATCGATGGCGATGCCAGCCTGCTTGACCCGATACAGGCGCACCTGGCCGAACGCACCCCCAAGGCCGACATCTTCCTTGCCATGCTCACCCAAACTGCTGTGCGCAGCCGCCCGCCGCTCGGGTTTTTCCGCCAGTTCGTACTGAAAAGCAGCGGCGAACAGGAAGATGCACTGGACCTGAAACACCGTGGCGTTGCACTGGTGAACGACCTGGCCCGGGTCTACGCCCTGGCTTCGGGTGTGACTGTGGCCAACACCCAGGAGCGCCTGCTGGCGGTAAAGGCCGCCGGAACGATCGACAGCGAACTGGCCGAAAGCCTGATCGAAGCCTGGTCCCTGATCGCGCATCTGCGCATTGAAGGGCAAAGCAACGCCCTGGCCAATGGCGAAGAGCCCACCAGCTTTGTCGACCCGGATACCCTCAGTTCACTGACCCGGGCGCATCTGAAAGATGCCTTCGCCACCATCAAACGCGCCCAGTCGCTGGCCCTGCAACGCTTCGCGCGAGGTCAGCTTGGTTAACTGGATCAAACACTTCTTCCGCTCGGGCGAAGCCTGGGAATCTCGCCGCTATTGGGTGCTGGATCTGGAATTATCCGGCCTGGACCCCGTCGACAGTCACATCCTGAGCGCGGGCTGGGTATGCATTGAGGATGGCGTCATTCAACTGGACCAGGCAGGCTACTGTCTGTTCAGGAAAAGCGCCCTGATGGGCGACGACGTCAGCGACAGCGCTCACGTGCATCACATCACCGACCAGCAACGCGAACAGGGCGTCGACCTGCGGCTCTGGCTGCAACAGCAACTGGCACAACATCATCACGACATTTGGGTGATGCACCATTCGCCACTCGACCTGCGTTTTCTGAAGATGCACAGCCAGCGTCTTGGTGTGCACTGGCCAAAAGCGGAAACACTCGACACCATGCTCTACGAAAAACGCCGCGTCCCACCAGACCGGCTGGGCACCCACGCAACCCTGAACCTGAATGCTTGCCGCCACCGTTACAGCTTGCCGCACTATCGTTCACACCATGCGTTCAGCGATGCACTGGCAACGGCGGAATTGTTTCTTGCACAGGTGAAATCACGTCGTGATACCAATCTGACTGACCGGAAATTGAAACGGTTGTTTTAGGGTTAGATGTTGGCAACCAGTTGAGTGTCTGGTGCCGGGTGTGCCTCTGCGGGGGAGTCCGCAACAAGGATGTTGCGGTCTAGGCTCCATGGATGGATCTACGCCGACCCCGCAGAGGCACACCCGGTGCCAGACACGGACGACAGGCAACATAGCAAAACAGACCACCGACATTAGTGGTTTGAATTGCCTTGTGACTTACCCTCCAGCAATTGTTCCATCCGCTTCATCTGCGCCTGCATCTGGTTCATTTGCTCGGCCAGATCGTGTCGTTCCTGGTGGGCCTGTTCCTGTGAACTGGCATTTTGCTCGGCCGTCATGACATCGAGAATGGCACCGACCATCATGTTTAAAAACACAAAAGCCGTCAGGAAAATAAAGGTCAGGTAGTAAATCCAGCTGAGCGGATGAACAGCCATGGTTTCGTACATGACGTCGGTCCAGTCTTCGAAGGTCGCGATGCGAAACAGTGTCAGCATGGCAATGGAGACATCGCCCCAGAGGTATTCATTGATGTTGGCAAAAAACAGCGAACCGATGGCGCCGTAGATGTAGAAAATAATAAACATCAGCAGCGCGATGTAACCCATGCGTGGAATCGCCTTCAGCAGCGCATTGATCAGCGACCGCAATTCCGGCACCACCGAGACCAGACGCAACACCCGGAACACCCGCAACAACCGGCCAATCAGGACCGCATCGGCATTGTCGAGCGGGATCAGACTGCCGACCACCACCAGTGTATCGAACAAGTTCCAGCCATCGCGCAAGAAGCGCTTTTTATTTTCACAGACCGCAAATCGAAACAGAATCTCGGCCAGAAAAAAATACGTGATGGCGTAGTCCATCACTGACAGCGCGCGGCTAAGCAGTGGTGGTAAATCGTAGGTTTTGGCGCCGATGGTAATGGCCGACAAAATGATGATGCTGATGACCACAATTTGAAACAGGCGGCTCGACTCGACGCGTTTCAATTGTGCCGCCAGTGATTGGGAAGACACACCAGACATAATGCAGGGACTCCATGATTCTCAAGACGGCGATTATACGGGCGCATGACGGCGCATCCTATCGTCTTGATTAATCTCTATGAAAAGATCGCGTCTGCATTGCACCGCACCCCTGCCTTCCCTAAGCTAGGCCACAGGTTAAGGAGACCTCATGAAGCTGGTGTTTACCCACCCCAACCACTTTGCCGTCATCCATATTCGCCATTTACTGGAATCCCGTAGGATCGACTGCCAGGTGCGCAATGAATTCGCGGTCGGTGCCATGGGCGAGCTGGCACCCATTGATGTCTGGCCTGAGCTCTGGGTGACCGACGACGACGAAGCACGCGCCCGTGAGCTGATTGACGAAGCAACGGCTCAGGCTGATGAGGCCGACTGGTTCTGCGGCCAGTGCGGCGAGCGCAATGCCGGCAGTTTCGAGTTGTGTTGGGCTTGCGGGGCCGAGCCACCGCAACGATGATAACCGGCCGGTTTGGCCAAAGTGAGGATGCGCCACCATGACCATTGATGAACTCCTTGAGCGGGCCCGCCAGTGCGGTACGGCCCAGACGATGACGGTGCCCGACAGCTGGGGCCAGGGCCGTACCGTATTCGGCGGCTTATCGGCCGGGCTGGCGTATCAGGTGATGCGGGCATCAGTGCCTGCCGACCGGGTCTTGCGCTCAATGAGCATCAGCTTTGTTGGCCCGGTCGCGACAGACGCGCCCTTCGGGTTTCAGGTCGAGGTGCTGCGCGAGGGCAAGAACGTCACTCAGGTAGAAGCCCGGGTGGTGCAGGACGGGCAAGTGGGTGTTGCCATTCTGGCCAGTTTTGGCCAGGCGCGCACCTCCGTCACCGGCGTCGAGAATACCGAGACACCGCCGTTTACGCTGCCGGAGAAGCCGGTTTTTCTGCCCTTTATTCCCAAGGTAACGCCCCAGTTTTTCCAGCACATTAACGTCAACCTGATCGATGGCAACATCGCCTTTACCGGATCCGATACCTCACACCACGGTGGTTTCATGCGGTTCAGGGAGACACCGGCAGCGCTCACCGATGCGCACCTGATCACCCTGATCGACGCCTGGCCGCCCACCCTGCTGCAGCAACTGAAAACGCCGGCGCCGGCCAGTACCCTGGCCTGGAACCTGGAATTTCTGCACCCCCATGCCGAGGTACCGGCCGACGCCTGGTTCGGGTATCGGGCTATCACCCGCCAGGCCGGTGAAGGCTATGGCCACACAGAGGCCAATGTCTGGAATGCGCATGGCGACCTGATCGCGATTAGCCGACAAACCATTACGGTGTTTGCGTGAACGAAAACCGGATGAGTGTCGTATGCTAAAGCGTTATCTGCCGAATCTTCGCTAACCAACCGCCAATGGAGACAGCCGCATCATGAGGGCAGCCGAGTCAGGGTTTCGCAGCATCGCCATGCCACCGTCCAGCCGTGACCCCCGAGTTCTGGCGGTCGGGGAGGCGGCAGAGCGGCTGGCGGATTTCATCGACCGGCACCCCCGGCTGTTCATTCTCACTGGCGCGGGCATCAGCACGGCCTCAGGCATTCCGGATTATCGCGACGATAAAGGCGGCTGGAAGCGCCGACCCCCGGTGCAACACCAGGAGTTCATGACCCGTCACCCGGTGCGCCAGCGCTACTGGGGGCGCAGCCTGATCGGCTGGCCGGTGATGCAAACCGCGGCACCGAACGCCGCCCATCAGGCGCTGGTGTCACTGGAACAGGCCGGGCGGGTGTCGGCGCTGGTCTCCCAGAACGTCGACCGGCTGCACCAGAAAGCCGGCAGCCAGCAGGTGGTCGACCTGCATGGCCGGGCTGACGAAGTAATCTGCATGAGTTGCCATTACCGTTGCCCGCGCGATGAAGTCCACGATCGATCGCGTCTCGCCAACCCCGCCTTCAGCGGCTACAGTGCCGAGACCGCCCCCGATGGCGATGCCGACCTAGAGCTGGATTTCAGCCAGTTCGAGGTCATCGATTGCCCACAGTGCGGCGGCATTTTAAAGCCAGATGTCGTCTTCTTCGGCGACAATGTCCCCAAAACCCGGGTAGAACACGCCATGGCGGCGCTGGAAGCCAGCGATGCCGTGCTGGTCATCGGCTCCTCCCTAATGGTCTTCTCAGGCTATCGCTTCTGCCGCCACGCCCACCAGTCCAACATTCCCATGGCAACCCTCAACCTCGGCGCTACCCGGGCAGACGCCCTGATGGACCTGACCCTGAATGCCCCCATCGGCGATACGCTGGCCAGTTGGGCGCTGTCCAGGTGATTCGCCCGCCGCCGGCCTGGGGGGTTGACTGAGGAAAGTTGAATTCTATTCGGTGGCAGAATTCGTGACCGGCACCGATCACTGACTGAGTTGGTCAAACATTCATTTTCCGGAAGCCAATTAAACTTATCGACACCTTTACGTTGGATTACCGTGCGTTTTATATGCGGCAAACTCTCTCCGGTATTCTGACCGGAATCTGCTTCGCGTTAACAGAAAACATGAGAAAAACGCCTTGTAGCGCGGGTTTCAGCTAACTGGAATAGCCCTTGCAATGGATCGCTCAAGATTCCAGACAGGATGCAAACGATGGCCATTTCGCCTCTAACCCCAGTGTCGCCAACCGGGGTGAACCAGAACGCCAGCGGGCAGGACACAGCGGTTAGCGCCACCACGCTGCCTACCCAAAATGCTCAGGCAGAGTCAGCCACGGCAACGAGTGATGACAGCGCCACGTTCAGCTCCCGGGCAGAGCGCCTGGCGGCGTTGAACGAAGAGTTCACCATCACCGGCCCAAGCTTCGAAGTCAGCGCTGCTTTTATCAGTCGTTTGCAAGAACTCGAGTTTATCGACAGCAGTGAAGCAGAGCGTTTACTGGGCCAGTCGCAGGCCGCGAACAGCGCGGATCAACCGGCCATTAAAGATGCCGGGCCACAGGCAATCATCGACCTGCAACAGGACCTCGAAGCCCTGGCCGGTAAAGTGCCCGAAGACGGCAATCTGGCGCTGTTACTCAACGAGACCTCCGCAGCCCTGACCGAACTTAAAGCGTCTTCCCCGCTATCCAATGCTCCCCAATACAAAGCCCTGCAGCAACGCCTTGAGCAGGCGCTGGCCAACGATACAGATGCAGCCTCCTTCAGCGACGCCGACCGCTATCGCATGACCCAGGCCATGGACGTCATGCTCATCGCCAGCCGCCTGGCACCTGGCTCCGAAACCAATGCTGGCATTCGCAGTTACCTGGCAAATACCTGAGATTGGTAACGAAGGTTTCTTTGATTCTGGTGGTTGAATAAAACTGGTAGCAGAAAAGGTAACCAGCAATGGTCACTGAAGTAGTTGAGTGAGTTTCGAACTTAGGTAGTCGATGAAGCCTGATCAGACCAGCGAAGCCACCGGGTGCGCCTCCAGCGGGGCGTCGGTCCCCATGGATGGGGGCCGCCGAGCTTACACGGATGTACTTGCAGCGACCCGCTGGAGGCGTACCCGGTGCCTGCGCGGCCGACTGCCCCCAGGCTAACTCAACAGGGACTTGATTTAACCCCGGGGTCCCTGACCGCCTCCCAGCCCAACGCAACGGCAATCAGGAGCAACCCGTCAACAATCCTCAAACCACCCGCCTGATTAGCAACCAGAAAGACGAGCTGGCGTAACAGCCGTTTATTCTATGCCCGGGTCGGCCTACACTCGTTGGCTAATCCGCTTTGTACAGGTTTTCGAATGTCGACGTTTTCCGGTTCCGATCGTTATATTGCCACGGGTGAGTTACAGCGCGCGGTGAATGCCGCCATTACCTTGCAGCGGCCTTTGCTGGTAAAAGGGGAGCCCGGCACCGGCAAGACACTGCTGGCCGAAGAGATTGCCGCCGCGCTCGGGATGCCGTTGGTTCAGTGGCACATTAAATCGACCACACGGGCGCAACAGGGGTTGTATGAATACGATGCGGTGTCGCGGTTGCGGGACAGTCAGCTTGGGGATGACCGGGTGCATGATATCCGGCATTACATTCGCCCCGGCAAACTCTGGGAGGCCTTCACAGCGGAACAGCGCGTGGTCTTGCTGATCGACGAGATCGACAAGGCCGACATCGAGTTTCCCAATGACTTGCTGGTCGAATTGGATCGCATGGCGTTTCACGTCTATGAAACCGGCGAAACTATCGAAGCGGTGCAGCGGCCGGTGGTGATCATTACCTCCAACAATGAAAAAGAACTGCCCGATGCGTTCCTGCGCCGATGTTTTTTTCATTACATCCAATTCCCGGATGCTGAGACTTTGCAGGCCATTGTTGATGTGCACTTCCCGGATCTTGAATCCCGACTGGTGCGCGACGCCTTGCAGGTTTTCTTTCAGGTTCGGGAAGTGCCCGGTCTCAAGAAGCGGCCGTCAACGTCTGAGCTGATCGACTGGTTAAAGCTGCTGGTCAGCGACCGGCTGGCCGCCGATGCGTTGAAAGACGGTGACATTCGTCAGGCTCTGCCGCCGCTCTATGGTGCCTTGCTGAAAAACGAACAGGACGTGCATTTGCTCGAACGGCTGGCCTTTATGAGCCGGCGCGAGCGCTGAGTTACCATGCTGATTCGTTTTTTTAACACGGTCCGCCAGCACGGGGTCAGTGCGACGCCCAAGGAACTGCTGACACTGTTGGAGGCTCTCGATGCAGGGCTGGGGTCGGCCGATGCGGAGGCCTTCTATGAGTTGGCGCGCTTGTGTCTGGTCAAGGATGAAACCCAGTTCGATCGTTTCGACCGGGCGTTCGCCGACTTCTACGACGGCCTTGAGGCGCTGCCGAACCCGCTGGAAGTGGACGTCCCCGAAGACTGGCTGCGCCAGCAGCTGGTGCGCGATCTGAGTGACGAGGAAAAAGCCGCACTGGAGGCCATGGGCAGCCTAGATGAATTGCTGGCCACGCTGGAAGAGCGGCTCAAAGAGCAGGAAGGCCGGCACGAAGGTGGCAACCGCTGGATCGGCACAGGCGGTACCAGCCCGTTCGGGCATGGTGGGTACAACCCTCAGGGCGTTCGCATTGGCGGCCCTGGCAAACACCGCCGTGCGGCCAAGGTGTGGCAACAGCGCCAGTATCGCAACCTGGACGATCAGGTCGACATTGGCACCCGCAACATCCAGATGGCGCTGCGTAAACTGCGTCAATTTGCCCGCACCGGCGCGCGCGAAGAGCTGGCCCTCGACGACACCATTCGTTACACCGCCCGTAACGCGGGTATGCTCGACATTCGCACCCGACCCGAACGGCATAATGCGGTTAAGGTGCTGTTGTTTCTGGATGTGGGCGGCTCGATGGACGATCACGTCCGGGTCTGTGAAACGCTGTTTTCAGCCTGTCGCAGTGAGTTCAAACACCTTGAGCACTTCTACTTTCACAACTTTATCTACGATCACGTCTGGCACGACAATCGCCTCGGGCGGCAGTCGGTCACGCCGCTGAGCGAGGTGCTGCACAAGTACGGACCGGACTACAAAGTTATTGTCGTCGGTGATGCTGCCATGGCGCCTTACGAAATTGCCGCAGCCTACGGCAGCATCGACTTTATGAACGAAGAGCCCGGGGCCGTGTCGTTTGAACGGCTGAGGCGACATTTCAAACGCAGCATCTGGCTTAACCCGATCGGCCGCGAGTACTGGCCGTATACCCAAAGCATCGAGATGGTGCGCCAACTGATAGACGATCGTATGTACCCGCTGACGGTAGAGGGGTTAAGCCAGGGTATCGGAGCACTCAGCGGTAAAACCTGACGGTTTCTTATCTGGCTGGCAGGGGTATACTGAATGTAAAGATCTACGGCAACACACCGAGGTTACGGATGATGAAAAAGGTGTCGCTGTATGCCCTGTTTGGGGTGGCGATGGCGCTCTGCCAGGTGCCTCTGGCCAATAGCGACACCATTCGGCTGGTCGCAGACCCCTGGTGCCCCTACAACTGCGAGCCGGAAACCGAGCGAGTGGGTTTTATGGTCGAGATAGCCAGGCGGGTTTTCCAGGCTGCCGGCTATCAGGTTGAATACCATCAGAGACCTTGGGTCCGGGCTTTGCAGGAAACGCGTGATGGTGAATTTCATGGCGTTATCGGCGCAACCCGGCTGGAAGCCCCTGACTTTATCTTTCCCGATCTGGCGCAGGGGCAAATGGCGAACGCTTTCTGGACCCTCGCCGAATCCCCCTGGCAATACCAGGATGCCCGCTCGCTTGAAGGGCAGCACCTGGCGGTGATCGCAGGTTACAGTTATGGCGACATTATCGAGAACATGCTGCAGGATCAGCAGCATCGCCCCTACATCACTGAGCTGCATGGCGTGTCTCCGTTAAAGAATGGGCTCATGATGCTGGAGCGGGGCCGTATTCAGGTGTTACTTGAAGATGAACACGTGATGCGTTATCAACTGCACCGGTCCGGACAGTCCGATAAATTCAAACGGGCGGGCTATGTGCCGGCAGAGGCTAATGCCGCGCGTGTTTACATCGCCTTCAGCCCCGCCTTTACGGCCTCATCAGGCTACGCCAGCCTGTTGACTGATGGCATAGCACAGCTGCGGGCCAGTGGTGAGCTGGCGCAGATTCTGGGCCACTACGGTGTCAGCGACTGGCGTTAATAGGAGTAATCTTCCCGTATTTTCTGGTAGGCTGAAAGCCGGTTGTCTGATTGGGTAGTCAAGTATGGTTCCGTTTTTTTCTCATCTGGCCTCAGGTGCCAGGGGGGGAGTGGTACTGCTATTAATGCTCGCGACCAGTATTCCCAGTGCGTTTGGCGAAATGGTGGGGGTCGATGATTCGGGTATTGGAACGGCGTCAGAAACAGACAACGAGTCAGAAGCAGAGCCACAGTCGATTGTCCTGACACCCTACGAACAGTGCATGCTGCAGTTAATCGAGAGTGCATCCAACGTCATCAGTGCCTCTGAGCTGCGCAATTATTGCAGTCTTGAAAGTCGCACGGGCAGCGGCGTCAGCGCCGATGAAACACCGCTGCGACGGCGCATCGCGCTTGAACAGTTTTCGCTGAATAACCCCTTTAGTCTGTTGCCGCACCGGCCCAATTACTTATTGCCCATCGCCTATTCCACTGATCCGAATCCCAACACTCAGAGTGAAGACGACCTGCAACCGATTGAGATTGAGTTTCAGCTAAGTCTCAAGGTGGTGATTCTGGAGAGCCTGTACCAGGATTATGGGTCGCTGTCGTTCGCCTACACCACCCGTTCATTCTGGCAGGCCTACAATTTCGACCTGTCGTCTCCGTTTCGCGAAACCAATCATGAACCCGAACTGATTCTTGCAATGGGCAGCCGGCTTGAGCTGGGCGGTCTGCGCAACATCGGTAACGCCATTTCACTGAATCATCAGTCCAATGGCCTGGCTGGAGAGGATTCCCGCAGCTGGAACCGGGTGATCTTTCAGACCCTCTGGGAACGCGATCGCTGGGCGTTTGCGTTTCGGCCATGGCTGCGCATACCAGCGCCTGAAGAGCGTTACCCGGGTGACCCTCTGGGTGATGACAACCCCGATATCCTCGATTACATGGGGCACTTTGACCTGAACATCGTCTATGGCGGCGATACACACCAGTTTGCCCTGATGGTGCGGAACAATTTGCAGGCCGACCCCAACCGTGGCGCGGCGGAGCTGAGCTGGTCGTTTCCAGTAAACGACCGGGTGAGGGGGCGCTTGCAGTATTTTCACGGCTATGGTGAAAACCTGATCGATTACGACCGTTTCAACCAGTCCCTGGGCCTAGGGTTTGAACTGAACGGCTGGCTCTAACGGCTCTTGAGCCCAGCAAAAAACCCTGCCTCACGCACAGAGCAGCAAAAGGTAAAGCCTGGTAAGACACTCAGCATCACTTGCCACATACTGATATTCATTTACACTTGCTAGTGAGAATCTGAATAGATCAGAACGTGGGGGTGCGGTGAATTCGTTGTTGAAAATCGACAGTCTGGCCTGCCAGTACGGGCTTGTCCCGGTGTTGCAAGGTATCGGGCTGGAAGTGAACGAAGGCGATATTTGCTGCTTGCTGGGCCCCAGTGGCTGCGGTAAAACCACTCTGCTGCAAGCCATTGCCGGCTTTACCCCCCTGGTCGCCGGCCAAATCGAACTCGATGACAACTGCATCGCCCAGCCTGGCGCTGGCGTTGCTCCGGAAGCCCGGGGCATCGGCATGGTGTTTCAGGATTATGCTCTGTTTCCGCATTTGACCGTGCGCGAAAACATTGGCTTCGGGCTAAAAGCATTTGGCCGGTTTGAACGCGAAGCTCGCATCCGCGAAGCGCTGGATCTGGTCAAAATGGATGCCCTGGCAGACCGCTACCCCCATGAACTGTCTGGCGGCCAGCAACAGCGCGTCGCGCTCGCCCGCGCCCTGGCACCAAAACCGCGCTTGCTGTTAATGGACGAACCCTTCTCGAACCTCGATACCGAATTGCGCCGCACCCTGTCGCGCGAAGTTCGTCACATCCTGAAAACCGCCGGTATTACCGCCATCATGGTCACTCACGACCGCGATGAAGCCTTTGTGGTCAGCGACCGTCTGGGCATTATGGACCAGGGCCGTTTGCTGCAATGGGGCACACCAGCCGAGGTCTATCACCAGCCAGCCACACCGCTGGTGGCCAGTTTTGTCGGCGATGGCAACTGGATTGAGGGCCGGGTACTGGACACCCAAACGCTGGAAACTGAACTGGGCCGGGTTCATCAACCCGGCCATTCCTGGGGTGCGGGCACCAGTCTGGATATTTTCGTACGGCCACATGAAGTCAACGTCACCGACGCCTTCGACGCCGTTCAGGTAGAAACACTCAGTGGCGAGTTTCTGGGCACCCAGACGCTCTACCGTTTCAAATTGCACAGCGGCCGCGAACTCGAAGCCCAGTTCGGCTCCCAGGCCGTGTTTCAGCCCGGCTCAACCTTGGGGCTGGCACTCACTTCCGCCAACCTCGTGGCCTTTCCCACCAGCAACCACTACGACCCCGCTGACTGGCAAAGCCCAGTCACACCTGTGGCGAACCAGCCACAACCAGCGGCCATGTTTAGTGGAGCGGCCCGGTAGTTTACGCATAGGGTAGATTGACGAAGCAGAGAACCAAGTGCCCGCTGGCGGGCACGAACTCTTGGCACCGAAGTAAATTCAACAAGGGAAAGCGGTGCTACCCTACCCCTGTTCAGCCACCGGCAAAACAGCCGCCGCCTTACGCCCGCCTTTGATCGACCGACTCAGCATGATGACCGGCAACAGACCCACCAGTACAATCATTAGCGCCCCCATGGCGGCGACTTCGATTTGTTCATCTGAGGCGTACTGGTACACATAGGTTGCCAGGGTGTCGAAATTGAAAGGCCGCAGCATCAGGGTGGCTGGCAGTTCCTTCATGGTATCGACGAAGACGACCAGAGCGCCGGTGAGCAGACCCGGGCGGATCAGCGGCAGATGGACTCGGCGCAAGGTCTCCAGACTGTTCATGCCGAGGGAACGGGCGGCCTTGTCCATCGACGGGGTGACCTTGTCGAGACTCGACTCAATCGCCCCGGCAGCGACGGCCAGAAAGCGCACGCTGTAGGCGAAGACCAGTGCGAACACCGTGCCGCTGAGCAATAAACCGCTGGATACATTGAACCGGGAACGCAAGAACGCATCAATGCTGTTGTCGAACGCCGCCAGCGGAATCAGAACGCCTATCGCCAGCACCGTGCCCGGCATCGCGTAACCCAGTTTCGACAGACTGACAAACAGGCGGACACTCCGGTTAGGATGCAGCCGCCGGCCATACGCCAGCAGAGTGCCGATGACGACAGTCGCCAGCGCTGCGGCGGTCGCCAAAAACAGGCTGTTCCATGAAATTACGACGAAATCATCGGTCCAGTAATTGGAAAAATTGCCCAGAGCGTAGCTGGCCAGCTGAAACGCCGGTACCGCAAACCCGAGCACCAGTGGCAGGGCACAGGCCAGAAAGGCCAGCCAGGCCCTCAGACCGGTGAGGGTGTAGATGGCCGAGTCCTGGTTGGGTTTGCCTTGCCCGAAGTGGCGTTGCCGGGCTCGTCCAATGCGCTCCAGTGTCACCAGTACCACCACAAACACCAGCATCATGCTGGCGATCTGGGCGGCACCACCGAGGTTGCCCATGTTTAGCCAGGTATCGTAAACGCCAAGGCTCAGGGTTCGAATCGCAAAATAGTCGACCGTGCCGAAATCGTTCAGGGTTTCCATCAGCGTCAGCGCCAGGCCGACGGCGATGGCGGGCCGGGCCAGCGGCAACGACACCCGGTAAAAGCTCTGCCAGGGCGTGCAGCCCAGGGTTCGGCTGGCGGCCAGCACGTTGCTACCCTGCTCCATAAAGGCCGCGCGGGCCATCAGGTAGATATAGGGGTAGAGCACCAGCGACATCAGCACAATGGCCCCGCCCATGCTGCGAATCTCCGGAAACCAATAGTCCCGGCGGGTCTGCCAGCCAAAGAGATCGCGCAGAGTGCCCTGCAGCGGGCCTGCGAATTCAAGCATATCCGTGTAGATAAAGGCGATTACGTAGGCCGGTACAGCAAAGGGCAGCAGCAGTGCCCATTCAAACACCCGACGCCCCGGAAAGCGGCACAGAGTAACCAGCCAGGCGGTGGTGACCCCTATGGCAAAACTCAGTAGGCCGACGCCCGCCAGCAACAGCAGCGTGGTTTCAATGTAGCGAAACAGAACGGTGTTGTAGAGATGACGCCAGATGTTGTCGGTCGGGAACAAGGCCAGGTAAAACACGGACAGGACCGGCAACACCACCAGCCCGGCGATGATGAACACCGTGGCTGGCCAGGCACGCAGATGCCTGAAAAACGGAATGCCCAGTCGGGTGCCCAGTGCTGGCTGGTTGGCCATTAATGCCTCTGTTACAGATAAAAGGAGTGGTCGGGTAGCGGACAAACAAAAACGGCAGCCGAAGCTGCCGTGTGCAAGTTTACTGCAAGGCCGGGGTGCTTAGAAGTCGTAACCGACTTCATCGACCAGACGAGAGGCTTCATCGACGTGGTCAACGACGGCCGTCAGGCTGACGTCATCGGCCACAAAGTCGCCCATGTACTGGTTCAGCAGAGCTGAGTAAGGGGTTCCGGGCTTGACCGGGAATTCGAAGTTTTCCTGGGCATACATGTACTGCGCCAGATCCTGGCTCATGAATTCCAGCAGTTGAACCGCTTCGTCACGGTTTGGCGCGTGCTTGGCAACGGCAGCACCGGAGATGAACATGTGCGTGCCCCGGTCTTCCTGGTTCGGGAAGACAATGTTGACCGAATTGGCCCATTCAACCTGTTCCGGCTCTTCAGTGTTGGTGATCATCTTGCCGAAGTAGTAGGTGTTGCCCAGCGACAGGTCACATTCACCTTCCATAATGGCCTTTACCTGGCCACGGTCGTTACCCTGAGGGGTGCGTGCCAGGTTATTCTTGAGACCTTCCAGCCAGGTTTTGGTGTATTCCTCACCGTGGTGTTCGATCATCGAAGCGAACAACGACAGGTTGTAGTTGTGCTTGCCACTGCGCGTGCAGATACGGCCTTCCCATTGAGGGTCTGCGAGTTCTTCATAGGTGGTAATCTCACCTGGCTCGACGCGGTCTTTTGAGGCGTAGATCACGCGGCCACGGGTAGTGAGGCCAAACCAGTGGTTGTCGTCGGCGCGGTATTGGGCCGGGATGTTGCTGGTCAGAATGTCGCTTTCAACTGCCTGGGTCAGGCCTTTGTCGTAAGCATCGACCAGAATGGTGGTGTTCGGCGTCAGGATAATATCGGCCGGGCTGTTGCGACCTTCCTGTTCGATGCGCTCGTTCAGGCCAGAGCTGGCGTAGATAACATTGGTTTCAATGCCAGTTTGCTGGGTAAAGGCGTTCAGCAGGGGTTCAATCAGAAACGCCTGGCGGTAGGAGTAAATGTTCACTTCCTCAGCCTGGGCGGCGGTAACGGTCAGGCTGGCGGCCAGTGGCAGGGCCGCCAGCGTCAGGTGCTTCACTGTGCGTTTGATAGTTGTTGTCATTCTTGATCTCCATTGCGAAAGGCTTTCAACATGATAAGTATTCTCAGTTGTGAGCCTATCCCTGTCAATAGACACAACCCCCGAAAGTCACTAATAAAGAAACTTAAGGGGTGTTCGGGCAAGTGTGTGATGGCATGATGAAACTCAGGCAGGCTGCTAGACTGGCTGTTGTGCTGCCTCAGCCCGATCAGCAAGCCCACTGCGGGCAGGAGTGACCGATGATCCGACACGCCACCAATACCGATTTCCACGAGCTGGCCGAGCTCTACCAGGATGCCAGCCTGATCGCCCACCCTTTTATTGACCCCGACTACATCGCCCGGGATATGCGGCACCTGCGCGAGCACCGGCTACCGCTGGAGCAGGCGTTTCTGTGGGAGCGGCAGGGAGATATCGCTGGCTACATTGCGCTGGAGGGCAAACGGATTAATGGTTTGTTCATCAAGGTGGAACATCAGCGTAAGGGCATTGGACGGGCGCTGGTCGAGCACGTGAAGCAGCTACACGACGAGTTGCGGGTCAAGGTGTTTCAGGAGAACTATCAGGCGCAGCGCTTCTATTTCGCGATGGGGTTCGAGATTGTTCCCGAAGCGGACGCTCCGGAAGACGGGCCACACGCCCAATATTGCATGCGCTGGCCCGTTTAACACTTTTAGTCACCCGGTTCCCAGGTTTGCACAAAATGAGCGGCGGGTGCCGGTGATGCTGCTGCGGGGAAGTCCGCAACATGGATGTTGCGGTCTAGGCCCCATGGACGGGTTCACGCCGACCCCGCAGCAGCATCACCGGTAACCGACGCGGGCCAAGGCCACAAAGTGAAATTTGGCACCTGGCTCAGTTACTGCTGTTGAACCTGATACACGCTCAAGGTGCCGCTAACTTCGTTGGCAACCAGCAACAGGGCAACGCCCGACGGGCTCTGGCTGGCGGGTATGAATTGCATGCCTTCCGGAGCCAGGTCGCCCGCTTGGGCGGTCAGGTCACCGTCTTCGGTTGCCGCGGCCGCAGCGTCGTAATTGCGGTGGTTGGTGTAGGCCACAAACGCAACGGCTTCCGGGTCGGTGATGTCGAAGGTCATGAAGCCGCCCATGCGCTCCAGGCCGACAAAGGCCAGAGTGCGGTTGCCGAGTTGACCCAGGGTGAGGGCTTCGGGTTCGGGGCCTTTGTTGTCGCTGCGGTCATCGATGGCCAGTTCGTTGTCGGTGGTGTTGAAGTAGTCGGGGAAGCGATCAGCCGTGATGCGCTCGATCAGATCGCCCGAATCGTATACCAGGGCGCCGATGTCGTCGAAAATCGCGAAGGAGCGGGCACCGTAGGCGTAAACGGCTTCATAGGCGCCGTCACCGTTGCTGTCGCCCAGCGTTTTGTTGATTTTCAGGTCAGCGATGTCGTCGAAGCCGGACAGCGAGCTAGCCAGCTGCACGTCGCCGATTTCGGTTTCGTCGGTGTATACCAGGCAGCCGTCGTCTTCATCCCAGTCGTACTGACCCAGGGGCAAGGGGCCCTTGCATTGCGCTTCGCTCGCGGCGTCGGAGAAGTATTCGCGCGCATCCCCTTCGTTGGCCGTGACCAGGTAATTGCGGCCGTTAACGCTGTAGCTGGCGATGGTGTCCGGGTGGTAGGTACCGAACAGTCCGGCGTAGGTGGACAAGGCGGCTAATTCATCGTCCTTGTTGGCATCGAGGCTGTTTTCTGTGATGCCGTGATCCTTGAAGCCCAGTGGGAACAATCCGGTGATGCTGGGGGTGTCGTTCAGGCTGATTCGTGCCAGGGCGTTGTTTTCCTGCAACGAAACGAAGGCGGTGCGGCTGTCGGGGGTGACGGTGATGTATTCCGGTTCCAGGTCTTGCGACAGACGTGTGTAGGCCGGGTCCGGGTTGTTGCCGGTGATGATATCGGGGTGGTAGTTGTCATCAAAGCCATTGAAGTCCAATTGAATTGCCAGGTCATCCGGAATGCCCCGGGTAACCGGGATGACGGAGACACTGCCTTCCGGGTCGATCAGGTAGTCGCCGCTGGGTTCGCCTTCATTGGCGACCAGTACGTAGCGGCCATCGGGTGAAAAGGTCACCATGTCCGGCAGGGCGCCGGCCATTACGCCTTTTACGAAGTCGGTGTCGCCCTGGTCGTTAAGGCGGTAAAACAGAATCGCGCCCTTATCGACCTTGTTTTCGGCCTCGACGGCGATCGCCAGCAAGTTGCCGTGCACGGCCAGGCTGTTGGCCCCGCCGATCATGATCTTGCGCTGACCCATATAGGGGTCGGCCACCCAGACCTGTTCCGGAACGGCATCACTGCGATCGGCCAGGTTGCTCAGGGTGTAGGGGTTAACCGCCGGCTCCGACAGCAGATTGCTGATGCGTACGGCATTCACGCGACCCGTTGCGCCGTTGGTCAGGTAGGCATAGCCCGACGCCCGGTGGTAGGCGACAATTTCGGCGGCGCTTTCATCGAAAATGCCGCTGGTGTAGCGGCCTACCATCTCGATTTGTACGCTGGGGTCCCCAGCGGGCAGGGCGCGGTCAGCAGACTGGATCGGGTTCGTGCTGCAGGCGCTGAGCGCCAGGCCGGCGGCCAGGCTGAGCGCAAGAGGTTTTAGGGTCATTTCGGCATCCTGTCGTTGGTCGGTGAGTGTTGTTATACCCACCCACGCTACGGAGCCTGTGTGACAGCCTGACGACAAAATGGTGACAGCAAAACGACAGGCGGTATGCATACGGATGACAACGGTTCTGGCTTTGGTTAGTCTTGCCCGATCCAGGTCGAAGGCTTTCTGACTTGGATTTCAATACACATAACGATCGAGACACGATTCTTCAGAGGTGAACAGTGACCTGGGCAACCTGGCTGGCGGTGGTAAGTATTTGCATGTTGGGCGCCATGTCGCCTGGCCCTTCACTGGCGGTCGTGCTCAAGCAAACCCTGGCTGGCGGGCGCTCCAACGGCATTGTTGTGGCGCTGACGCATGGCCTGGGCATTGGCCTCTACGCGCTGCTGAGTATTTTTGGCCTGGCAGCCCTCATCACGGCCTCACCGGTCGCCTTCACGGCCTTGCAATGGAGCGGTGCGCTCTACCTGGCCTGGCTGGGGGTTAAGGGGCTACGCGCGCGGGCCAACCCCGATGCCGAATTGCCGGATGTACCCACCACTGCCAGTGCCGCCCGGGATGGTTTTCTGGTGGTGTTCCTGAACCCGAAAGTTGCGGTCTTCTTTATTGCTCTGTTCAGTCAGGTCGTCGGTGCCGATACGTCGGTGCTGGCCAAGCTGGGTTACGCCGCCACCGCCATGGTAATCGACGGCGGCTGGTACCTGGTGGTGGCCTGGCTGTTCTCGACGCCCGCCTGGCTGGACCGGCTGAAGCGTCATTCAGTCTGGTTTGAGCGGGTATTCGGAGTCATTCTGGTGGCGCTGGCTGGCCGGCTGGTCGTGTCGATACTTAAGTAGCCGGAGCGCCGCTTCGGAATCTACCGTCCCGGGTCAGATCAGTCTGACCCGGCCGTGTCTCCCACCTTCAAACAGCCACTGTCTCGTCGGCAACGGAAAACTTGCCTTTCTCATCCTTAACCACTCGGCCCGCGGCAATGTTGGGGTCGTGGGTGAAGAACAGCCGTCCGTTGCGTCTGGCCAGGTCGGACAGCAGGCGGCGTTTCTCGTCAATCAGCGCCTCCGGAAAACGGTCGTAGCCCATGGTGATCGGCAGGTGTACCCAGGCTTTGCCGGGAATCAGGTCGGCGGCAAACACCAGGGGACCGTCATCGGTCTGCAATTCAGTCAGCAACATGCCCGGTGTGTGCCCATCGCTGTAATGAAAGCGATAAGCATCGCCCAGGCGTTTCGACCGGGTGCCATTAATGCGCTCAAGCCGGCCCGAGGCTTCCAGCAGTGCGGGTAACTCGGGAATAAACGACGCCTTGTCTCGCGGGTGTGGCTGAATTGCCCGCTGCCACGCCTGTTCACCCACAATAAACCAGGCGTTTTTGAACACCAGCTGCGGCGTCTTCCCTTCCTGCCAGGCACTGAGCAGCCCCCCGGCGTGATCGAAATGCAGATGAGACAGCACGACGATGTCGATGTCATCGGCCCCCAGGCCAAGGTCGGCCAGGGCGTCCAGCAGGCAATGCTGCGCTTCCTGCACCCCATAGCGCTCGCGCAGATCTGGCGGTAAGAACGCGCCGACACCGGTTTCAAACAGGATATTTCGATCAGCTTCCTGCACCAGCAGGCAGCGACAGTTGAGGTCGATCCGGTTCTGATCATCGCTGGGAAGCCAGCGCTCCCACAAAGCCTTGGGGGCGTTGCCAAACATGGCGCCGCCATCCAGTTTCTGGGAGTTTCCGAGCAGGGCATGCAGTTTCATTCTGGTCTCCTGTGGCAGGCATGACCTTACCTTAGGCGTTCAACGGCCCGCTTCCCAGGCCAGCGACCACAGAGGCGCCCGTTGGAAATGTCACGACGGCGTTACGAGGCAAGCGACAGCACAGAACCGGCTGCTTATAGGTTAGAAAGCGCAGGTTGAGGGATTGCAAAACAGGCAGGCACAGCAAAATCGCCCGGAAGGGGCGACTCGATCAGTACAATGAATCGATGCAGATAATACACGTGTTGCTCACGTAGGTTAGCTAATTAGCTAAGCCGGCCCTGTTGTTGTTTTTAGGAGGCCTTAAATAAAAACTGTGCCCTTGTTATTGTTTTTGGGCGGGCACGTATCGTTCTTATCTCACCCTGTTTTTGTTTTTGTTTGTGGGTGTCTTTATCGTTGTGCGTAGATGATTGCAGTCTGCGTGCCAGTTTTAAAAAGTTCTTTAAAAACAATAACTTAAAAAATACTGTTCAATATGTGACCAGC
>ERZ1699650.68-NODE-68-length-66561-cov-11.863606_pt1 | contig 66561 bp, 65 predicted proteins | sample MGYA00581512_ERZ1699650 | MGnify/ENA primary metagenome ERZ1699650 (study PRJEB42348, sample SAMEA6618698) | metagenome | isolation source: Polyester-degrading enrichment culture growing on monomer terephthalic acid, Te | collected 2019-05-17 ... | reverse complement strand
CCCGCATCTCCAAGGGCCGCAGCCTGCGGGAATATGTCCTGGGATCGATCTTCGTACCTTCGGTGATGTGCTTTGTCTGGTTCACGATGGTCGGCGGAACCGCCATCGACCTGACCCTGAACGGCACGGCGGGCGAGGCAATTTCAGGCGCTGGCCAGTCGAACCAGCTGTTTGCCATGCTGGACCTCATGCTCTCGCCCGCGCTGGGCTGGATCATGGCGATCATCGTGGTGGTGCTGCTCCTGACCTACCTGGTGACAACCGCCGATTCCGCCGTGCTGATCGTCAACACGATCAACGCAGGCGGCGAGGATACGCCCAAGGGCCGGCCGCATATCATCTTCTGGGGCGTGGCCCTCAGCCTGGTGGTCGGCGGGCTTTTGATCGTGGGTGGACTGGACGCCATCAAGACGGCGATGGTCATCGGCGCCCTGCCCTTCAGTATCGTCATGGTGCTGATGGCGGTGTCGCTTGTCATGGCGGTGATCGCCGACGGCATTCGCCAGAAAAACGGCGTGCAGGCCGTTCACCAAGGCGGCTGACACCACCGGGGCGGGCGGCGAAAATCCGCCCGCTTCCGTCGCGGCCGCCGCCCGATCCACGGGCATCCGGCCCCCTTGCAGCGCTTTCCACCGGGCGCAGGTTCGATTTCCCCGCCTTATTCACCGCAAGCTCTTGCAAGGCCCGTCGCACCCCGGGCATAAGCCGCGAAACACGACATTGAGGGTGAAGCAGGTCCATGGCGCATTTGATCGTCGTCGGCAACGAAAAGGGTGGCGCCGGCAAGTCCACCGTATCGGTCCACGTAGCCACCGCGCTGGCGCGGATGGGGCATGCGGTTGGCGTGCTCGACCTTGACCTGCGGCAAAAGACCTTTGGGCGCTACATTCACAACCGCCACGTGCACATGGCCGAGGCCGGCCTCGATCTGCCGACGCCCAATTATCACGAACTGCCCGAGATGGCACAGGGCGATGTGACCGACCCCGAGGGCATGCTGCGTGACGCGCTGGCGTCGCTTGAGCCCGCCAACACCTTCATCCTGATCGATTGTCCCGGCTCGCATACGCCACTGAGCCAGGCGGCGCATGCGATGGCCGACACGCTGATCACCCCGCTCAACGACAGTTTCATCGATTTCGACCTGCTCGCCCATACCGATACCTCGGGTGACACGATCACCGGCCCCTCGGTCTATTCCGAGATGGTCTGGCAGGCGCGGCAGATGCGGGCGCGCAACGGGTTGAAGCCGATCGATTGGATTGTCCTGCGCAACCGGCTGGGCACGCAGCAGATGGTCAACAAGCTGAAGATGGAAAACGCGGTGCTGCACCTGTCCAAGCGCATCGGTTTTCGCGTCGCGCCGGGCTTTTCCGAACGCGTGGTGTTTCGTGAACTCTTTACCCGCGGGCTGACGCTGCTGGACCTGCGCGATGCCGGGGTGCGCCAGCTGAACATGTCGAATGTCGCGGCGCGCCAGGAGCTGCGCGACCTGATCAAGGCGCTGAACCTGCCCGGGGTGACGGTGAACTTCTGATCGCAGGTCTCTGAACCGGGCGACACTGGCAGGGCTTGGTGGCAGCGCTTGGTGACGGGGCTTGTTCGCAGGCCCTGCAAACGGGGCAACCTGGCGGGCGGGGTATGGAATTCCTCCGTCGGGAATCCCGGACTACCGCGATGGGATCACCTGCGGCATCCTGAGTGCAGGAGGACAAACCGATGACCCCGCAACCCGCCAACCAGACCCCCACGCCCCGCCTGCCCCAGCCGGGCCCCCGCATGCCCCGTACATGGCGTTTCACGGATTGGGCTTCAATTTAAGCCCAACAGCAGGGTGGGTTACCTGTCCCTTCCCCCGTCGCCCACCCTGCCCCTTTGCCGCACCGGCATGCGCCGTCAGCGAAATCAGGCCAGAAGCGCCACGATCCACATACCAAGGCCGAAGACCGTATGCGCAACAAGTCCCATGATCCGGCCTTTCCAGGGGGCCTCGGTCTTCGACAGGCCCCAGCCCAGCCCCATGCCGGGTTGCAACAGGAACCACCCCGCGCCGATGGTCACCAAAGCGAACAGCCAGACCGGAACAAAGGTCGGATTGTCGAGCCAGGCAGTCCCGGCCAGCAGCGCCCAGATCACGCCATAGGCGATGCCGACAGCGTAATGCACCAGCCAGCCCAGCGCGGTCTCGTTGGCCACGGGTGCCGCGGCGCCGATGTCGTCATGAAAGACCTTGCCACGCAGCACATGCGCCGACCAGCGCCCGACATTGCCCCAGTTGGGACGCCCCTGGCCGAAACCGCGTGCCAGCGTCTCGGCCCAGATATCCATCGCGATGGTGCCGCCGAGCCCCATGAAAATCCCCGCCCAGATCAATTCGCTCATGCCTGTCTCCTTTTGCCCGCGCCTGGCGACGCTGTCAGAATGGCAGGCCCCGGGCAAGACACCAATGCCGCGGATCCCCGGCTTGATACAACCAGAAGGGCACGAGAAAGCACCGGTGCTGCCGCATTCCCGTCACATTCGGGCACTCTAGTGAATTCATCGGAGAGGGAAGGACACCACATGGCACTCATTGCACTCCTGGGCGGCAGCACGATCGGCGCGGTTTGCGGCATTTTCGGCTGGCTTTTCCTGGAGATCGGCCTTGTCCCCGCCATCGCCCTCTACCTCGGCATCAGCCTCGGGCTGCCTGCGGTCGTGATTGCAATCACCGCGCTGCGCCGCAAGACCCCGGATCACGGCGATGCGGCCTATGCCGACGAAAGCGACGTGATCGCGGCCTGATCCGCCCACCGCATGGCGCGGCCTGTCCCTGCGCCGCCGTTGCGCATTGCCCACAAGTCCGGGGCGATAACGCAAAGCTGACTCCCCGTTGAACGCGCTCTGGCCTATGATTCCTCCGCTCAGTTCTGGAGGGACGTCATCATGATCACACGCCGTGGCTTTATCGGCACAGCCGCCGCATCGCTTGCGATGCCGGCAGTTGCCAATGCCCAATTCAAGCTCGATCCGAAATTCAATCCACAGTACGTGCGCGTGCGCGCCGACCTGGCCCCGGGCCAGATCGTTGTGCTGCAAAAGGCGCGTTTCCTCTATTGGATCGAAGAGCCGGGCAAGGCCCTGCGCTATGGCATCAGCGTCGGCCAGACCGGGCTGGAATTTTCCGGCAACGCGGTGGTGCAGGTCAAGAAGGAATGGCCCACCTGGCGGCCCACCAACGACATGATCGAGCGTGATCCCGGCGCCTATGTCCGGTTCAAGGGCAATGACTACGTGCAACCGGGCGGGCCGAACAACCCGCTGGGCGCGCGGGCGATGTACCTGTTCCAGAATGGCGTGAACACCTATGCGGCGATCCACGGCACCTCGAACCTGAAATCCATCGGCCAGGCGGCCTCGAACGGTTGTTTCCGCATGGCCAACGAACACGTGATGGACCTCTATCCGCGCATTCCCGTGGGCACGCAGGTCTCCGTCCTCTGATCTTCCGGGGCGTCCTGTCGATCGGGGCTTCGGGCATTTGCCCGGGCCCCGGTTTTCTTTTTGCCCCTTGACCCGGCGTGACGCGCCGGGGAAAGAGCCGCCATGTTGTTTGATGTCATCGTGATAGGCGCTGGCCCGGCGGGCGCCGCCGCCGCCAGGACCGCCGCCGACGCCGGGTTGCGCGTCGCGCTGGTCGACAAGGCGCGGTTCCCGCGCGAAAAGCTTTGTGGTGGCGGCTTCACGGGCCGCGCGGCACGCTACTACCGCGAGATCTTTGGCCCCGACCTGCCCGGCGACTTCGATCGCAAGGAGTCTGTCGCGCTTTATGGCTTTGGCGAAAAGCTGGGCGTGATCGAGGATATTCCGACAATCTACCTGACCATGCGCCTGTCGCTGGATGACCACCTTTGCGCGCTGGCGCTGAAGGCCGGGGCGGCGGATTTCACCGGCCAGAGGATCACCGCCTTCCGTCCCGACGCCGGCGAGGTGGAACTGGCGGGCGGCGAGCTGCTGAAAGCGCCGGTGGTGATCGGGGCCGACGGGGTCAACAGCCATGTCGCACGGGTGCTCTTCGGGCGGGCCTTCGCCCCCGATCAGATCGGCTTTGCGCTGGAAACCGAGGCACCGGCGCTGGCACCCGATGCGCAGCTGCGCATCGACATGGGGGCGGCGAACTGGGGCTACGGCTGGTCCTTCCCCAAGGCCGGATCGCACACCGTGGGCATTGGCGGGGTCCACAGCCGCAACCCCGATCTCAAGCAATTGATGCGCGACTACATGGCCGACCTGGGCCTGCCTGCGGATATGCGGATCAAGGGCCAGTACCTGCCCTTTGGCAAGGCGCGGCGCGCGCCCGGCCGCGACAACGTGCTGCTGGCGGGCGATGCGGCCTGGCTGGTGGATCCGGTGACCGGCGAAGGCATCGCCTATGCGATGAAATCCGGCCAGATGGCCGCGTTGGCGGCCCGCGATGCGCTGGCCCGGCATGAACCCGACGCGGCGCTGCGGCTTTACCGTGCAAGGCTGCGGCCGATCACCCGGGCGATGCGTGATGCCAACGTGGTGCGGCTGCTGATCTATTGGGGGCCCTTCCGCAAGGGGTTCATCCGCGCGGTGCGCGGCTCGGGGCGGCTGCGGCATGATTACATGCGGCTGCTGGGCGGAGAACTGGAATACACCGACCTGATGCGGCGCCTGATCTGGCGGCTGCCGAATTACATTGGCCGGGCGACGGGGCTGTTTCGACAATCTTGACCCAGGGACAGGCAAGCGATTGACTCGGTGGCATCACAGCCATCCAGATGGAGAGCCAGCCAATGCCCCTGTCCCGACGCCTTTTCCTTGCCGCCAGCCTTGGCGGTGCGAGCGGTCTTCTGACGGCCTGTGCCTCACCGGGCGGCGGCACGGTGCACCTTGCGCCCGGCTCGCGGCTGATCGTCGTGCGGCACGGGGATCGAACCGACGAAAACCTCAACGACCTGGGCAAGGCGCGGGCGGCGGCGCTGCCCGCCGCGCTGGAGGGCATGCCGCTCGACGCGATTCTGAGCCCCGGCATTCAACGCAACCTCGACACCGCGGCACCGCTGGCGGCGGCACGCGGGTTGCCGATCACCCGCATGCCACAGGAACGGCCCGCCAGGCGCATTGCCGCCGCCCATGCCGGGAAATCGGTGATCTGGGTCGGCAACAAGGGCAATATCCAGAGCATCTGGGACGATCTCGGGCTGCCCGGCGCGCCACCGCTGGGCTATGGCGACCTGTTCATCGTGACTGCGGATGCGGACGGCACCTTGCGGGTGGAGCGCCGCCGATGGGAGCCCTGAGCGCCCGCGCGCCTTGCTGCCGAAATCGGTGAATTTCTCTTGAAAGCGTCAGAAACTGGCGACATATTTTGGGTGCGAAGTTATCTATCGACCACTGCTCCTTCCACGGCTCAGTCTCTCGATCTGCACTGACTAAGCCGGGCTGTCGCACTTCCGCGGACAGCAACCAACAGGAGTAGACGCATGGCCACAGGCACTGTGAAATGGTTCAACACCACCAAGGGTTACGGCTTCATTGCCCCCGATGGCGGATCGAAAGACATCTTTGTGCATATCTCGGCTGTCGAACGTTCGGGCCTGACCGGGCTGGCCGACAACCAGAAGGTCAACTTCGACATCAAGCCGGGCCGCGATGGCCGGGAAGCCGCCGAGAACATCACCCTCGCTTGAGCTTCACCGCTGCTTGAGACCGAAGGCCCCGCCACCCGCGCGGGGCTTTTTCTTTTGCGGGGCTTTATCCCTTCGTTGCCGGTTCGGGCCGACATCTTATTTCGCGGCGTCGATCAATTGCTCCACGTAGGGGCCGATGCCTTCGACGATGCGCACCACGCCCCGGGCGTTGGGATGGATGCCGTCGCCCTGCATGAGGTCCGCGATGGTGGAAGGATCGCCGCCCTCTCCCATCAGGATGTCGAAGAAGCCAGGCGCGGGGATGGCGCCGTATTCCGCCGCCAGCTCGGGATAGATCGCATCGAAGTCGGCCTTGTAGTCGGGGCCGTAGTTGCCCGGCGCGCGCATCGGGACCAACATCACCGCGATCCCGTGGTCGCGGGCGACGGCGAGGATGCCGTCAAGGTTGGCGCGGGCCACCTCCGGCGCGATGCCGCGCAGCACGTCGTTGCCGCCAAGCGCGACGATCATCGCGTCGACCTCCGGGGTCAGGCTCCATTCCACGCGCGACAACCCGCCGGCGGTGGTGTCGCCCGAAACGCCGCCGTTGATCAGCTGCGCGTCATGGCCCTGCTCGGCCAGCCAGTGCTGAAGCTGCGGCACGAAGCCTTCGTCCTGCGGCAGGCCATATCCCTGGGTCAGACTGTCGCCCAGCGCCAGGACGGTCACCGGTTCCTCGGCCGCAAGCGGTGTGCCCAAGGCCAAAAGCAGCGCAAACGCCTTGCCGCTGACGCCCCGTACCCCATATGTGAAAAGCTGAAACATCGCCCGGAAGGCCCTTTGCATGACTGAAACTGTTCTTACCCTTCAAGATGTGCATCTGGCGCTGGATGGCAATGCCGGACGTGTCGAGATCCTGCACGGGATCTCGCTTGACGTGGAAAAAGGCCAGTCGGTGGGGCTGATCGGGCCGTCCGGGTCGGGCAAATCCTCGCTTCTGATGCTGATGGGCGGGTTGGAGAGGGCCACCGGCGGGTCGGTGGTGGCGCTGGGCCAGGACCTTGGCGGGTTGAGCGAAGATGCGCTGGCGCGGTTCCGGCGCGATCACATGGGCGTGGTGTTCCAGTCCTTTCACCTGATCCCGACGATGACGGCGCTGGAAAACGTGGCGACGCCGCTGGAGCTGGCCGGGCATCGCGATGCCTTTGACCGGGCCGAGGCCGAGCTGGAGGCCGTGGGGCTGGGCCACCGCGCCGATCACTACCCGGCGCAGATGTCGGGCGGAGAGCAGCAGCGGGTGGCGCTGGCGCGGGCCTCGGCACCGCGACCGGATATCCTATTGGCGGATGAGCCGACCGGCAACCTGGACGAAAGCAATGGCGGGGCGATCATGGACCTGCTCTTCGGGCTGCGCGACCGGCACGGGGCGACGCTGGTGCTTGTGACCCATGCTTCTGCCTTGGCGGCGCGCTGTGACCGGGTGATCCGCCTGCGCGACGGGCGGGTCGACGAGGATGCAACCCGCGAGGCGGCGGAATGAGCGTCACCACGGCGGCGCGGTTCGCGCGGCGGGAATTGCGCGGCGGGCTGCGCGGGTTTCGCATCTTCCTTGCCTGTCTCGCGCTTGGGGTGGCGGCCATTGCCGGGATCGGCATGGTGCGCACCTCGATCCAGATGGGGTTGGAGGAAAAGGGCGCCGAGCTTCTGGGCGGCGATGCCGAGCTGCGGTTCACCTATCGCTTTGCCGAAGCCGAGGAACGTGCCTGGCTGGACGCGCGCGCCGAAGCGGTGTCCGAGATCACCGATTTCCGATCGCTCGCCGTGGTCGACCGCGATGGCGAGGCAGAGCGCGCGTTGACGCAGGTGAAATCCGTGGACGGGGCCTATCCGCTGCTGGGTGAAGCTGTGCTCGACCCCGCGATGCCGCTGGCCGAGGCACTGGCCGGGCAAGGCGCGGTGATGGCCCCGGTTCTGGCGGACAGGTTGGGGTTGGCGCCGGGCGATACCTTCCGGCTGGGCACCCAGGAGTTCACGCTGATGGCGCGGTTGATGGCCGAGCCGGACAATGCCGGGGGCGGCTTTTCACTGGGCCCCAGAACCCTGGTGCGGACCGAGGCGCTGGACGGCTCGGGGTTGTTGCAGGCCGGGACGCTGTTCGAGACGCATTATCGCGTGATCCTGCCGCCAGGAACCGATCTTGAGAGCGTGGAACAGGCTGCGCGCGACCGGTTTTCCGACAGCGGCGGGCGGTGGCGTGATGCGCGCAACGGCGCGCCGGGGATCAAGCGCTTTGTCGATCGGTTGAGCGATTTCCTCGTGCTCGTGGGGCTTTCGGGACTGGCGGTGGGCGGTGTCGGTGTCTCGGCGGCGGTGCGGGCCTACCTGTCGTCCAAGACATCGGTGATTGCGACCCTGCGCACCCTGGGGGCAACGCGGCGGGTGATCTTCCTGACCTATTTCCTGCAGATCGGGGCGCTGAGCCTGGTGGGCATCGCCATCGGCCTGGTCCTGGGCGCCGTCGTGCCGCTGGCGCTGGCGCCGCTGTTGCAGGCGCAATTGCCGGTGCCGGCGATCTTTGCCGTTCATCCCGGGCCGCTGGGCGAAGCCGCGCTTTACGGGGCCTTCACGGCGCTGATCTTCACCCTCTGGCCGCTGGCGCGGACCGAGGACATCCGGCCCGCCTCGCTGTTTCGCGATGCCCTGGGCAGTGCGAAACTCTTGCCCCATTGGCCATATGTCGTGACAACGCTGGCGCTGGTGGCGGGGCTTCTGGGCACGGCGGCGCTGTTTTCCGGCTCGACGCAGCTGACGCTGTGGACGGCGGGTGGGATCGTGGCGGCGCTGGCGGTGCTGGCGCTTGCGGCGGTGGGCATCCGGCGGATCGCCCGCACCTCGCAACGCCGGGCGCGGCACCGGCCTGCGCTGCGCTGGGCCCTGTCGGCGATTTCGGGCCAGCATGAGGGCGCGGCCTCGACCGTGCTGTCGCTGGGGCTGGGGCTGTCCGTTTTGGCCGCGGTGGGCCAGATCGAAGGCAACATGCGCGCGGCGATCCAGACCGACCTGCCGGATGTGGCACCGTCGTATTTCTTTGTCGACATCCAGAAGGACCAGATGCCGGGGTTTGAGGCACGGCTGGCCGAGGATGCCGCCGTCAGCCGGGTGGACAGCGCGCCGATGCTGCGCGGTGTCATCACCCGGATCAACGACCGACCTGCGCGCGAGGTGGCCGGCAATCACTGGGTGGTGCGCGGCGACCGGGGGATCACCTATGCCGATGCGATGCCGGACAACACCACCGTCACCGCCGGCGACTGGTGGACCGAAGGCTATGACGGCCCGCCGCTGATCAGCTTTGCCGCCGAGGAGGCGGAAGAGATCGGGCTGAACCTGGGCGATACCATCACCGTCAACATCCTGGGCCGCGACATCACCGCGACGATTGCCTCGTTCCGCGAAGTGGATTTCTCGACCGCCGGGATCGGCTTTGTCATGGCGATGAATGCCGCCGCGCTGGAGGGCGCGCCGCACAGTTTCATTGCCACGGTCTATGCCGAGGAAGCGGCAGAGGCGCAGATCCTCCGCGACCTGGCCGATGCCTATCCCAACATCACCGCGATCCGGGTGCGTGACGCGGTGGACCAGGTGGCGCAGATCCTGACCGGCATCGCCTCGGCCACGGCCTGGGGTGCGGCGGCGACGCTGTTGACCGGCTTCCTGGTGCTGATCGGCGCGGCGGCGGCGGGCGAACAGGCCCGGACCTACGAAGCCGCGGTGCTCAAGACCCTGGGCGCGGCGCGGCTGCGCATCCTGCAAAGCTTTGCGCTCCGCTCGGCCCTTCTGGGGGCGGCGGCGGGGATCGTGGCGCTGGCCGCCGGGGTCGGAGGCGGCTGGGCGGTCATGACCTTCCTGATGGAGGTGGATTTCGCGGTGCAATGGAGCTCGGCGCTGTCCATCGTGACGGGGGGCGTGGTGGCGACGCTGCTGGCGGGGCTGGCCTTTGCCTGGCGGCCCCTGGCGGCGCGTCCGGCGCGGGTGCTGCGCGGGCGGGAATGACCGCTGCGGCCCCCGCCCCCGCGCCTCACCAGCTGTACTGGACCAGGATACCGGCCTCGCCATTGCCGTGTTGCGAAACATCGGCCGTGCCGCCGCGTCCGCGCTGGATGATGGCATAGGCATTGCCCTGCCCGGTCTGGGTGATCCCGGCGGAATGGCCGCTGCCCAGCTGGTCGATTTCGGCATAATGGCCTTGGCCGGACTGGTGAATATCCGACTGGTGGCCACCGCCGTCATGATGCCCCTTGCCGCCAAAGGACTCCGAGATCGACCGGGCCATTTCGCCGGATTCAAGCGCGGCGCGCTCTTCCGGGGTGCTTGGCGTCCAATAGTACTCGAATGAACCGGCAAAGGCAGGCAGGGCCGTCGTGGCAAGGCCGAGGGCAAGAACAAGGGAACGAAACATCGGGAAACTCCTGTCAGGTCAAAGCTCGGTGGGATGGCTGCGCAGCGGGCAGAGATAGGTCTTGCCGCCGGAGCGCAGGGTGAAGCTTGCGTCAAGATGGCGGGCCTGGGTCGACAGTTCGATCTCGCCCAGCACAAGCGTGTCGCCACGACTGGCGCTGAAATCACCGGACTGGTCGATGCTGGCCGACCCGCTGCGGCGCGCGTCGCGCACGTTCAGGTCATAACTGCCTGTCATGGCGGCCTGCGGGAAGACGCGCGCCTCAAGCCTTGTGCCGCCGGGGATGACGGTCTGGCGCAATTCGCACAGGGCGCCGGACGCAGGACCATCAGCCGAGGTCGCAACGGCAGCACAGGCCACCAGGCCAAGGCCCAACGCCAGGCCGATCAGGGATTTGGAAACGGGGGTCATGAGACGTCCTTTCCTAGGGGGCTTTCCTGGGGTGCGGGCAGCCGCCGATGTGACGGCCGCCCCGGGGTGAGGGGATCAGTCAGGGTTCAGACGGGGATCAATCCTGAACGATCACGGCGATATTGCCGCGCCCGCGCTGCACCGCATCGACGTTGCCGCCGTTGCCGGTCTGGATCACGCCCAACGCGTTGCAGCGGCCCGATTGATCGGCGGTGGCGGTATTGCCCTGGCCATGCTGCGACACGCCCAGCACGTTGCACCGCCCGCTCTGCGCCGCCTCAATGGAGTTGTTGCGACCGCTCTGGCCAATCACGGTGCGATTGCGGGCGCCGTCCTGGGTGGCAATCGTGGTGTTGCGCCAGCCATCCTGGGTGATCGACATGCGGTTGCGATGGCCGCCCTGCCCGGCGCCGACGCCGTTTTCATAGCCCCACTGGGTGATCCGGACCTTGTTGCTGCCCGCCATCGCGGGGGCACCGGCGGTCAGGGTGATCATCAGGGTCAGGGTGGCGGATTTGATAAAGGTGGTGACGGTCATGTCTGTGATCCTCGGTAACGTGGTGTGATGATGTTGCGGCCCGCGGTGGAGCCGATGACCTCACCAGGCACCGAGACCCCGCTGGCAAGCAATAACGGGCCGAAGTCAGGCGATGACCGGGCCTTGTTATCGACTATCAATCAGGGCAAAACATTGATTTTATGAGATTTTTAAAGCGGGGACAGCCCTACGCCCCTGCGGGTCCATTTTTGGCCCTGACGGTTTTTCTCTGCCGTCGCGATGGCGGACATCACGGCATGCGCCGACTCGCCCCGCCGCGCGAATGGCCGAAGCCCCCCACCATGAGGAACCGGCCCGGACTGTCGGCGCTCTCGGCCTTGTCGGCGACTCGGGAAGCGTCTGGTGCGGGAGAACCGCCCCGAACCCTTGTGCAATGACAGTGGTGCATGTGACCCCGCCCGAAGCAGGCGTGACGGGGTTTTCCAGGCCGACCTGCGCCAAGACCTGCCCAGGCGAAGACCGCGGGTTGCGTCACTTTCCGAAGCTGGCAACCTCTTGAAACCCGGCCCGAAGCGCATCCGCCAGCGCCCCGATCCGCCGGGGCCGGGTGCGTCCGGGGGGAAACATGATCTGCAACGGGTTGGGCGGCGCGGCATAATCCTCCAGCAGGGCCACCAACCGGCCGGCGGCCAGATCCCGGCCGACATCAAGCTCGGACTTCAGGATGATGCCAAGCCCCGCCAACGCCCAGCGGCGCACGAGATAGCCATCATTGACCACCTTGTCGCCGCGCACCGTGACCTCCTGCGCCGAGGCCCCGCTGCCAAAGCGCCACAGGTTGTCCAGGCTGTGACCAAAGCGCATGAGGAGACAGTTGTGATGCGCCAGGTCCTGCGGCGTTTGCGGCGTGCCCTGCGCCGCCAGGTAGGACGGCGCGGCACAGACGATCCGGCGATACCCGCCGATATGGCGGGTGCGCAGGGTGCTGTCGGTGATTGTCCCGAACCGAAGTGCCAGGTCAAATCCCTGCCCCACGATGTCGGTATAGCCATCCGACAGCGACATCTCGACCGAGATCGCCGGATGATCGCGGGTGAATCGCGCAACAACGTCGGACACGATGCTGCGCCCCAGATCAACAGGCGCGCTGAGCCGAATGGGCCCGGTCAACGTGTCTGCCCCATGCCGGATACGCGTATCAAGGTCGTCGATCTCGGCCAGCACCGTCTTTGCCCCGTCCAGCAAGGTCCGCCCCTCCTCCGTCAGGCTGAGCGACCGCGTGGTGCGATTGAACAGCACGACACCGTAATGCGCCTCAAGCGCGGCAAGACGCTCGGACACCGTGGTGGCCGACACCCCGGATTCGCGCGCAGCGGCCACCAGGCTGCCTTTCTCGGCGATGGTCTGGAACAGGCGGATGTTGTCGATCAGCATTATACGTCATTTCCGGATTATCTTTTCGAGAATGGTCCGTTTATCCGGACAGGGCAAGGCGCTACGTCTCGGCCATGACATTCGGACACGAAAGGGTGCCTCCATGACCACGCTGACCATCGTTGCCAACATCCACGCCACCGCAGACAAGATCGACCTGGTGAAATCCGAGCTTCAGAAGCTGATCGCGATCACCCGCGCCGAAGCCGGCTGCATCGCCTATGACCTGCACCAGGACAATGAAGACCCTGCGCATTTCATGTTCTACGAAACCTGGGAAAGCCGCGAACTCTGGCGGACCCACATGAACGCCCCGCACCTGGCGGCCTATATGGCGGCAACCGACGGCGCGGTGACGGATTTCACCCTGAACGAGATGACCCGGATCGACTGATCCGACGCCCCACCTTCAGCCCTGCGGCAGGCACGCCATAGCGTCCGGAACCGCCGGGACACGAGACTCAGAAAAAGGAAAAACCCAATGAAAGCCATTGGCTACACCACCCCCGGCGCCATCGACCGCGACGACGCGCTGATCGACCTCGACATCGAAAAGCCCTCGGCCACCGGGCATGACATCCTGGTCAAGGTCGCCGCCGTCTCGGTGAACCCCGTCGACACCAAGATCCGCGCCAGCCGCCCAGCAGAGGGCGACACCCCGGTCATCCTCGGCTGGGATGCCGTCGGAGAAGTGGTTGAAACCGGCGATCAGGTCACGCGGTTCAAGACCGGCGACAAGGTCTGGTACGCCGGCGCGATCAACCGCCCCGGCACCAATTCCGAATACCACCTGGTGGACGCCCGCATCGTCGGCCATGCGCCCAAATCCATCGACACGGCTGCCGCCGCCGCCCTGCCGCTGACCACCCTGACCGCGCAGGAGATGATCCTTGACCGGCTCAAGGTGACCGACCCGGTGCCCGGCGCGGCCAATGCCATCGTCATCATCGGCGGCGCCGGCGGCGTCGGCTCCATCGCGATCCAGCTGCTGCGCGAACAGACCGACCTGACGATCATCGCCACCGCCTCGCGCCCGGAAACACGGGACTGGGTCAAGGAGCTGGGCGCCCATCATGTCGTCGACCACTCCAAACCGCTGCCCGAACAGATCGAAGCCCTGGGCATCGGCGCGCCCGCCTTCGTGTTCTCGACCAATCATTCCGACACCTACGTCCCCCAGATCGCCGAATTCATCGCCCCCCAAGGTCGCTTCGGCCTGATCGACGACCCCAAGGCGTTCGACATCATGCCGTTCAAGGGCAAGGCCGTCTCGATCCACTGGGAGCTGATGTTCACCCGCTCGCTGTTCACCACCCAGGACATCGCGCGCCAGGGCGACATCCTCGATACGGTGGCGGGCCTGATCGACGCGGGCAAGATCCGCTCGACCGCAACCGAGAGCTTCGGCGCGATCACCGCGGAAACCCTCAAACGCGCTCATGCGCTGATCGAAAGCGGCAAGGCCAAGGGCAAGATCACGCTGGAAGGTTTCTGAACCACAGGCGCGGCGACGTCCCCGTTCATGCCACCCCTGTGGACAGAACGGGGACGCAACAGGCCGTGACATCAACGTTGCGGGGCAGGATGCCATCCGGTGGACCCTGCCCCGCAACGACACTCTGCGCCCCCCCGGTTTCATCCGGGCGGCATCACGGCCTCAAGCTTCCGGGCTGACCGGTTGCACCATCGCGGCTTTGCCGAAACCGTGCATCCCCTTGGCCCATTGATAGCCAACCATCAGCCCCTTCATCCGCGGCAGCATCACCAGCGCCAGCACCGTCGCGATCGTGCACAGCACCAGCGCCAGGATCAGCGGGTCATCCCGCAGATAGCCAAACAACCCATGCAGGGCGAAGCCCATCACATGCCCGACAATCAGAATGGTCAGGTAGGCCGGCCCATCGTCGGCGCGATGATGATGCAACGCCTCACCACATTCCGAGCAGCTGTCCGTCACCTTGAGGTAACGTGAAAAAAGCTGGCCCTCACCACAGGCGGGGCAACGATGGCGCAGTCCGCGCAGGATGGCCGGCTTGGTCTCACGGGGGGCGGCAATGGTCATCTCATCCCTTTCGACTCGGATCATTGATGGGGTCAATATAGGCAACATTGATGGCCCTTTGCATGCATTCATGACCGCATGATCATGCGACATAACGCCCATGAAAACGCGCAATTGACGCCAAACATGCATACAATAATCCATTCAATTACCTGGGCAGAGACCTCGCTCCCCCGGAAAGGCATGGCGCAATAAGTTACGGATCACCCGACATCCCAAAATCACCGAATGCCACAGCCGCCCATGCCGCTCGGTCCAACCTGGAACATGGCCCGCACCCCCGAAAACGGCACGCGTCATCCACGCGACGACCGGCCCCCGCCGCACCGATCCTGTACTTCATCTTGCAAGATAAACTCCGGGGGTGAGCCCAAAGGGCGAGGGGGCTGGCCCCCTCATTTTTTCCCAAAAAATGCCCCACCCAGGCAACACCCGGCGCAAACCACCGCTCAGCTGAATGTCGCCGCCACGTCGTACATCACGGGCTCGAAACTGCGGCACAGGTCGTTGATCCGACGGTTGCGCGTCCGCATCTCGTCCGAGCGCAGCATCGCCAGGAAATCCTCGCGTCGCTCCCATTGGGAATAATTGGCAATCCGGGTCTGGGCATCGTTGACGTGCAGCCCGGCGGCAACAAAACCCTTTTGCTTGGAAATGAACGTCTCGTAGGCGTCGGTCAATTCGTCGAGCAGGTCCTGGCAGGTGCCAGGGGTCATCTCGAAGGTGGTGATCACGGTCTGAACCTGGGCGTCACGGCTGATTTCTGGCATGTGGCTGATCCTCCTGGCCCCTACCCTGCCACGCACCCGGGCAAAGGACCAAGCCTGATCTTCGCACCAACGCTCAGACGTTGGGCTCGCCCTGCAGCCCGAGGATCTTGCGCATCCCCGTCCAATACCCCGGCAACCGCGGCGGGCGTTGCATCTCGGGCAGCGCCTCATCCGCCCAGCGCGGCATCTCGCGGTTGGCAAAATCGCGGCCCCAGCCGAGGAAGGCCTGCGCATCATCGGGCCGCAACCGGCAGGCCGATCCGACCAGCCCCACCAGCGTCTCGGGCGCGGAATACCATTCGTCCTGGATGCCGGTGACACGGCCCCGGATCAGCGGCCCGACCCGGCGCATCAGCGCGCTTTCGGAAAAGATCAGCAGCATCTGCCCCATCTCTTCGCGCGAATAGTGGATCAGCGGCGGAAAGGTGTCGAAGAAGGTGGCCTTGCCCCCGGACACCGCGAAATTGCGGATCGAAGGGTGAAAGCCGATGCGGGTCTCGAACTGGTCGGCGTTGTTCCAGAAGCGGGCAATCACCTGCCCCGCGGCCTCCATCATCTCCAGCGCCTCGTCCACCGTCGCCTTCTGCATCTGCGGGCGCATCATGGTCTCGGGCGGCAGCGCCTCCTGCACGATCACCGGCACCTGCACATCGCCCTCGGGCAAGAGATGAAACGCCGTCTCCGGAACCGGCACCCCGGTCTTCAACAGGGCGGCGGCGTAATCGTCGTGGCATTGCGCCAGCCGCGCCATCATCTCGCGGTCGCGCGACGCGCGATAGACCTTGATCACCCGGTCCGAAAACGGGCCATCCTTGGGCCGGAACGGCGCACAGAAATAGCCCAACTTGGAAATCGGTTGCCCGCGCGCGGCGCTGTCTTCGCGGATCAGCCGGGCCAGTTCTGTCAGATCGGTCATGTCATGTCCTGCGGTTTGTCCCGGCTATACCGCGTCCCTCGGGACTTGGAAAGCCAAGCCAAGCCATGCCGGGGTTAACCGCATCTTAACCATGCTTGACGAGGCTGGAGGCATAGGGGCGTCAACAAGGAAGAAGCACATGCTGCGATTGGCGGCCTTGCTGATCATCATCGCGCACCCGGCCTGGTCGGGGGCCTGGCCACGCGACCGGGGCCAATGGTTCCTGGCCACCTCGGTCGAGGTGCGCAACTACGCCATTGCCGACCGGTTCCAAAGCTTGAGCTATTATTCCAGTTTCTACATGGAGCACGGGCTGACCGATCGCCTTACCGTCGGGCTCAACGCCGGGCATGGCAGCACGGCAGACACCGATGTGCGCGGCTTCCTGCGCCTGCCGATCCTGGGCCAGGGCGCGCGCAAGCTCGCGCTTGAGCTCAGTGTCGGCAAGATCGACCACAAGCCCTATACCGGCATCGGGTTGCAATACGGCTACGGCTTCAACGTCGCCGGACGCTCGGCCTGGTTCTCGGCAGAGGCGCGGATCGAACATACCATGGGCGAAGAGGCTTCGATGCAATCCAAGCGTCAAAGCAAGTTCGACGTCACCCTGGGCATGACCCATCTCAACGACGTCAAGACCATCCTCCAGGTCTTCAATACCGAGATCGACGATGTGCTGTATCCCACGCTGGCCACCGGCCTGGTGGTGCCGCTGGGCGGCGAATTCAGCCTTGAGAGCGGGCTGCTGTTCGACATGATCGACGGCGGGCGCCCGGGGTTGAAATTCGGCCTGTGGAAGGAATTCTGACCCCAGGGCGCGGGGACTTTGATTAATCGGCTCAATGCATTAGAGTGACGCGATCTGCCCTGCGAGAGCCTGCCAATGATCCCTGTTTCGCGCCTGTTTCAACCGGCCCTGCCGTTCGTGGCCCCCTGTCTGGCCCCCTGTCTGGCCTTGGGGCTGAGCCTTTTCCTGCTTGCCCTGCCGGGCGTCGCCTCGGCACTGACCTTCACCCGCCAGGCCGATCTGCCGGCGGGCTGCACCACGCTGGCCACCGGCCCGATCGAGCGCGGCGACCGCGACAGGCTGCGCGCCGTGCTGCCCGGCAATGCCGGCGGCGCGCCCTATGTCGCCACCACACCCCGGCTCTGCCTCGACAGCCCCGGCGGCGATTTCCTCGAAGGTCTGCGCATCGCGCTCTACCTTGGCCGCACCGGCATCGCCACCCATGTCGCCGCCGATCACCGCTGTCTGGGCGCCTGTGCCATCACCTTTCTCGGCGGCACCCGCGCCATCGACGGCGACCCGGTGACCCGCGCGCTCGACCGGTCGATCCACACCCTGGCCACCCTCGCCTTTCATCCCCCGCGGCTGGTCGTGCCCGATGATCAATTCACCCGCACCCAGGTGATCCGCGCCTATGATGACGCGATGTTCGCCACGAGCGAGGTCTTCGCCACCCTCGACAACCTCGACATCAGCCGCGACTTCGCGCGTGAGGTCTTTGCCGTCCGCTCCGGGAAAAACCTGCCCATCGACACGGTCAGCCGGACCATCGATGTCGGGCTCAAGGTCGAAGGGCTCAGGCCCCTGCCCGCCGAGATGAGCGCGCCGCAGCTGCGCGCGATCTGCGAACGCATCGACCCCGAGATGCGCCCCGACCATCTCGACCAGCCCGATGGCCCCCACACTTTCGAGCAAGCTGTCGGCATGGCGCTGTCGCCCGCCCCCACCGGTGCGCGGCGCGGGGCCTGGCTGACCGGCTACCGCTCCGAGGGTGATCTGTATTGGACGGTCTGCGAAGTGCGCTGGTTTCAGCCCTCCGCCGGGCCCGGCGGCGTCTCTGCCCGGGTGTTGCAGCAACCGGCCTGGAACGGCCAGCGCGACGCCCCGGGTGATGCGCCGCCCACCGTGGCCGAGGTCGAAACCCTGGCCGACCAGGCCACCGGCGCCTTCACCTTCTTTGAGCCGATTGCCATCTTCTCCGGCGACACGCCTCTCGCCGACCTGGCCGGTGACGGTCAGCACACCCCGGTCACCACACCGGTCATCGCCGCGCCCCCTTCGCTCTGTGCGCCCACGGCCCAGGCCTACCAGGTCACGAACGTCAAGAATTTCGCCACCCTCCGCGATCAGCCGGGCTTTGGCGCCACCGTCCTGGAAGAAGTCGACAAGGACGCCCGCGTCGTGCCGACAGCCCAGGACGACAGCGCCCTCTCCATCCAGACCGAGGCCTGCGTCACCGCCTGCCTGCCGGCCGCAAACGCCACGCCCAGCGACATCGAGATCGCCAATGCCCTCGCCTGCCGCGGCTCGAACGATGTCTGGTGGCAGGTGCAAACCACCGCCGGAACCCGCGGCTGGATGTCCGCCCGCTATCTCGGCCAGCCCTGATCAACAGGCCCGCAAAAAGGGCCGCGGCGCCCCTCCTGCACCGCGGCCCACCTCCCACCTCTCACCTGGACGTCAGACGTCCATCCGCATGGTCACGTTGACCTTGCCCTTGACCGCCGTCTGCCAGAAGATGTCGACCCGGTCGTTGTTCGACCCCTGCCCGCCTTTCACATAGGGCGCGCCCCATTGGGCAGTATTTCCGGAATTGGTGATCTTCTCGGTCGCCACCAGCGCATCCACCCGCCGCACCTCGCCGCCAAAGGCCAGCACATTGGCGCCCGAGACCTGCCAGGTCGATGCCTCGGAATTCTGATCATGGGTGACAACGGCCGGGTTCTCGGTCCGGTATTCGACGTTGTTGAAGGTGTTGTTGGCGAAATAGACCTTCTTCATGCCGCCATAGTTCATGTCCGCATGGGTGGTGTCGATCTTTTCGCAACGGTCGATATTGCCATCGACACAGCGGAACAGGTTGCCGGTCACGTTCAGCCCGTTGATGATGTGATTGGCGCCATGCGGCTTTACCACCACCCAGGCGAAGGACGGGATCAGATCGCCGCAGAGAAACACGTTGTTGGTGATCGACAGGCCGGAAAAGCCGAAACCGCCAGTAAAATCCGGGTTCACGTCACGCTCGTTACTCCATTCGATAAAGCAATTGTCGACGTAATTGCCCACCACCGTCGCGTTGCACGACTTCAGCGTCAGCACCAGCCCCGCCAGCCGCACGCCGTTTGGCTGGCCGTCGCCCTGGAAGAAGTGGTTGCCCGAAACGACCGTGTTCGACCCCGACAAGATACAGAAATGCCGGAACTGGCTGGCGCGGTTGTTGCGGATCTTGACGTCGTTGGCATTGGCGCTGATCGCGATGGAAATCCTGTCCTGCGCCGCCACGCCGCCTTCGGACGAAATGAACTGGCACCGATCCACCAGCATCCCCTGGCAGCCATAGCCGATCGAGGTGATGCCGCGATGTTTGGGCCGGGTGAAATAGCAATCGCGCACCTGGAACACGTTGCCCGTCTTGGCCAGGATGATGCCGCTGGCCTTGTTGTTGCACTGAAATTCCACGTCCGAGAAGGACAGGCTGATCAACTGTTCGAACCCCGAGAAATCCAGCATGTACTTGTAGCGCGTAAAGGTGAAGGTCTGCGTCCCCGTCGCCGCCCCCAGCGGTTGGCTCAGCACGATTTCGCCCGATGAAACGTTCTTGGACCGCACGTATATTTCGCGCCCGACGCCAGTGCCGGTGATATGCGCGCCCACCGGGATGTTGGCGATATTGGTCACATTGGTCAGCCGCCCATCGCTGGACGCCGAATAGGTCGCCTGGCTGGTCACCACATCCGGGTCCCAGACCGTCGTGCCCTCGGCATAGAACTGGCCGTTGGCAATATGGCGCCGCTGGGCATAGCTGTCCTTGTTGTTGACCGCCGCCTGCATGTCGATCGGCCCGCTGATCGAGATCTTGCGCCCGCCCATATCAAGGCTTTCATGATCGGCATTGTTGAGCAGCGACTGAAATGCCTTGCGAAACCCCTGCTCCTCGTTGCCGAAAGCATCGATATAGGTGCCGAGGTCAAAGTTCCGGGTCAGCGACAGGATCGCATTGGCGGGCATGCTCACCGTGCCCTCGAAGCGGATGCGCGAATTGATCGTCACGCTGCTGGCCAGCCGATAAGTGCCGTCCGAGACCACGATCTCGCGTCCGTCGGCGGCGCTGTCGGCGGCCTCGAAGGCGGCGCTGTCATCGGTGGTGCCATCACCCAGCGCGCCGAAATCGCGCACATCGACCGTGGCCAGCATCTCGCCCAGGAACACGCGGGTGATGTCCTCGACAATCAGGTCGTCGACGCGGACAATCCCGCCGTTCGATCCCGTCAGGTCCAGCCCGAGATGGGCAAAGACCGGCGCCGTCCCCCAGATCATGTCATTGCCCGGCCGATTGCCCGGCCCGATGATGGCCGCCACCTCGACCACCTCGCCGTAAGAGGTCAGCGTCACCGCCGGCCCGCTGACCGTCAAGCCACTCACCTGCGATCCATTGGCCGCCGCCGGATAGCCCGCGATCCGCACATTGGGCAGATTGCCCGACACCGCCTTCACCCGCGCCCGCACCCGCAGGTAACACCCCGGCAGCAACGGCGTTTCGCCCATATAGCGCAGTTTCTGTGTGCTTTGGGTCTTCTGCATCTCCAGGCAGCCACCGAAATCCTGATCGGCGGGCACAAAGGCGGCATTGGCCGCGGATGCATAAGTGTCGTCACCGGGGCGCCCGTTCTGGCTTGACCAGACACCAAGCCCCTCGGCGAAGGGCGTGGGCATAAAAACCACGCCTTCGGTAATCGCTTTGTTCATGAAGATCCCTTTCCACGTCCTGCCCGGGTCCATTTCAGGCCCGCCGATACGTGAAAGGGGTAGCACCCGCCGCTTAACGTGGCTTGAGCACACCGTGCGCTCGCCGCGCAACGCCCGATCCATCAATGGATCGGTCCTGATCCGTCAACGGATCAGCCCGCCTCAAACCGAGGTATCGGGCACCCGCAGGATCTGAACGCCGCTGATCTTCCAGCCCGCATCCCCCTGCACCATCTCGTAGCCCAGGTGATGCCGCTGGCCTTGCCGGTCGATGATCTCGACCCTCTGCCAGAGATTGCCACCGATCTCGACCAACTCCAGGAAGGACACCTCGCCCGGTCGCCACACCATCGGAAAACTCCGCTGGACCATCACCCCGAAATTCTCGGGCGTGCGAAAGACCTGCTTGATCGACGGGCTGGCAAAGGTGAAGGCCCGCGCCACATCATCCGCCTGAAAAGCCTCAAGCTGGGTGCCGATCACCGTTTCGATCGCCGGATTTCGGGGCTGAACATCCTGCGCCGCAACCGGCGCAAGATATAGGAACATCGCCAAAACGGCGGAAAAAACACGCAACATGAGAGGGCACTCCAGAGCTGGCTATGCTCAAGGAAATAGCCCGGGCTGCCCCCTCGTCAATTGCGCCCGCCTCAGCCCAGATCGCCCGCCAGGCCCTGCTCGATCAGCTTCACCGTCTCATCCACGCCGTAAAGCGCGATGAACCCGCCAAACCGCGGGCCCTGGGACGCGCCCAGAAGCACCTCGTAGATCGCCTTGAACCAGTCGCGCAGCGGCTCGAACTCATGCACCTTGCCCACGGCAAAGACGATGGATTGCAGGAACTCCTCGTTGCCGAAATCCACCTCCGGCAGCGGCTCGTCCTTGCCCGCCGCGGCGTTCTTCTTCGCAATCACCTCCAGCGCGTACCCGCCATCCTTCAGCGCCTTCGCCAGATCCGCCAGCGCCGCGCGTTCCTGATCGCTCGGGGCGCGGAACACCTTGTTCGGCTTGACGAAATCCTGGAAATACTTGACCGCGTGACCCGCCGCCTGGTCCATGCCCGGATGAGTTTCGGACGTGGCATCCGGCGCATACTTGCGGATGAAACCCCAAAGCGTCTCCTTGTCCTCGGCGCTCGACGCGCTGGCCAGGTTCAGCAGCATCGAGAACGGCACCACCATGTCCGACGCCGGCACATTGTGCCCGTGGATGTGATAGACCGGGTTGTTCAGCCGCTGTGTCGCGTCCTGCGTCGCATAGGCGCGCAGCTGCTGGTGGTATTCATCCACCGCTTTCGGGATCACGTCGAAATACATCCGCTTCGCCGTCTTCGGCTTGAGATACATGAAATAGCTCAAGCTCTCGGTCGAGGCATAGCTCAGCCATTCGTCGATCGAAATCCCGTTGCCCGACGACTTGGAAATCTTCTGCCCCTGGTCGTCAAGGAACAGCTCATAGGTGAAATGCTCCGGCGCCCGCTGGCCCAGGATCCGGCAGATCGAATCATAGATCGGCGTGTTGGTGCTGTGATCCTTGCCGTACATCTCGAAATCGACACCCAGCGCCGCCCAGCGCGCGCCAAAGTCCGGCTTCCACTGCAACTTCACGTTGCCGCCCGTCACCGGCAGCGTCCACTCGCGCCCGTCCTCGTCGTCAAAGGTGATCTCGCCCTTCGCCGCATCGACATTCTTCATCGGCACATAGAGCACCCGGCCCGTCTCGGGATGGATCGGCAGGAAAATCGAATAGGTCTGCCGCCGCTCTTCGCGCAAGCTCTTCAGCATGACCTTCATCACGTCGTCATACTTCTCGCAGGCGCGCAGCAGCACCTCGTCGAACTTGCCCGTCCGATAGAACTCGGTCGCGGAATAGAACTCGTACTCAAAGCCGAAGGTGTCGAGGAACCGCCGCAGCATGGCATTGTTGTGATCGCCAAAACTGTCATGTGTGCCAAAGGGATCGGGCACGCTGGTCAGCGGCTTTTGCAGGTGCTCATGCAGCATCTCCTGCTGCGGCACATTGCCCGGCACCTTGCGCATCCCGTCAAGGTCATCCGAAAAACAGATCAGCCGCGTCGGAATATCCGAGATCACCTCGAACGCCCGGCGGATCATCGTGGTCCGCAGCACCTCGCCGAAGGTCCCGATATGCGGCAAACCAGAGGGCCCATAACCGGTCTCGAACAGCACGTATCCCTTTTCGGGCGGCGCCTTCTCATACCGTTTGAGCACGCGGCGCGCTTCTTCAAAAGGCCAGGCTTTCGAGGTCATCGCGGCATCGCGCAGATCAGACATGTCTTCACTCTCCGAATTCCCGCGCACCCCTTGTGTGCGGGCGTGCCATCCCTATTGCGGGCGCGCCTCCGGGTCAATATTCTGCGCTGCAACAGGAGTACCCCCATGACAGAAGAAATCCCCCATTCCCTGAGCCCCCAGGACTGCCTTGTCGGCCTGATGATCGCGGTCTCGGCCTCGGACGAAAACATGCGCACGTCCGAGCTCATCAAGATCGAAACCGCGGTCAACAACCTGCCGGTCTTTGCGGATTACGACATCGACCGAATGAACGTGATCGCCCAGACCGTCTTTGACCTCTTTGAGCAGGAAGACGGGCTTGATGCGCTGTTCGGGCTGATCCGCGACAACCTGCCCGAACGGCTGTTTGAAACCGCCTATGCGCTGGCTTGCGACGTGGCGGCCGCCGACGGCACCCTGCGCGAGGCCGAGCTGCGCCTGCTGGAAGAGATCCGCTACGAGCTGGACATCGACCGCCTGCATGCCGCGGCCATCGAACGCGGCGCCCGCGCCCGGCACCTCAAAGGGTGATCCCCGGCGCCTGATCCCGGCAGCCCGGCACCTTGTCGGGCCGTCACACCGGTTTGTCGGGCGTGCCCCCCCGGCAAATCCCGGCTCAGGTATTCACGAAAGCCTGCCCCCAGCGTTGCAACAACCGCTGTTGCAGCTTCTTCGACCGGGTGATCCAGGTGCGCCCGCCCTCGGGTCGTTCACGCTCGGCCATTGTCAGCGCGTCACGCCGCGGCACATCGGCGGTCAGGATGGCAAAGGCCATCTCGGTCCCGTCCGTCGCCGTGCAATACCCCGCCAGCGCCGAGACAAAGTTCAGCGTGCCGGTCTTGGCCTCCACCTTGACCGGGTGCTGCTTGATGATGCGTCGGTCCTCGTCGCGCATAGGGTGGGACTTCAGCAGCGCCCGCAGCGTCCCCTCCCCAAGGGCCGCGCGCAGGGCCGTCACCATGTCGATCGCGCTGATCCGCGACGCATCGCCCAGGCCCGAGTGATCGACAAAGCGCGCCTGATCGCTCAGCCCATAGGTCTCGCGCGCCCAATCCGTCATCGCCGTCGCCGAAGCCAGGATGCCCCCCACGCTGCCATTGCGCGCCCGGGTGGCCGCCTGGCCCACGACTTCCGCCGTCATGTTGGTGGAATATTTCAGCATGTCGCGCAGGATATCCGGCAACGGCGCGCTGACCACCTGGGCCAGAACGCTGCCGCCCGGCGCAACATCGGTGATCTTCGGCGCCTTCAGCACGATGCCATGGCTGCGGGCAAAGGTCTGGAACACCTCGCCGGCATAGATCTCGGGCTTGCGCACCGGCAACCACCGCGCGCCGCCCTTGCCCAGGGCCGAGCGCGCAACGGTCCAGTCATCGCGCCCGTTCCGATCCGCATAGGTATAGACCGGCAGGGACCGCGCCTCGACCGCCATTCGCGCAAACTGCACGTCGGGGCGATACTTCCCGCTGCGCGCATCCATGCTGACCTGATAGGCGCTGCCCTGGCGTGTCCATTGAAAATGCACCCGGTTGAAATTGAGGTTCAGCCCCGACACCGCCGGGTTGTAGCCCACGTGCGGCGGCTGCAACGGGTCGATCCCCTGGGAAAACGGCAGAAACCCGCCCCAGACAAGGAAATCGCCGCGCACCTCGCGGATGCCGCTCGCCTTCAACTCAGCCGCCAGATCCGCCAGGCGGTCGGTGTCCAGCGTCGGATCACCACCGCCCGCCAGGATCAGGTCGCCCTGCACCACCCCGTCGGTCACCGTGCCGGTCGTCTGCACCGAGGTCGTGAACCGATGCTCCGTGCCCAGCGCCTCCAGCGCATAAAGCGCGGTGATTGTCTTGAGCGTGCTGGCCGGCGGCAGCGCCGTCTCGGCCTGCCCCGCCTCGCGCAGCTGGCCCGAGGTGATGTCCATCACCGCATAGCCCACTTCGCCCGACACCCCGGCCCTGGCCACCAACTCTTCGGCGGTCTTGAAAACCGGCCGCGTGCTGCCCGGACGCGCCACCGGGCGCAGGGATGTGCCCGGCGCCTCGGCAACGGCGGGTGCAGCCATGAAACCGAGCGCGGAGCCCAGGAAAAATCGTCTGGAAAAGGCTTTGGTCATGGGCCGATTTAACCTCAGCACTCTCAACCGTACAAGCCGACAGCACGCCCGATGACAAGGATTTTAACACTCTGCGCCCCGCGCATGGCACCAGGGCCACACCCCGCCAGCGCGGCTCAGGTGTCCGGCGCGCGCCAGCCGCCCCGCGCCCGGATCGCGCTTGAGCTTTCGTTGATCATCGGCACGTTCACGAAACACCAGGCCGGCGCCTCCGCCTGCCCCAGCCGAAGGCTGTCCCGTCCCCGAATGCGCGCGGCGGCATAGACCTGGGCGGCCTTGGAATTGCGGGCGCGAATCCGGTCGCCGGGCCGGGCCAGCACGCCGATCGGCACGCTGTCCATGATCCCCCGCCAATCCTGCCATTTCGGCAATTGCACCAGGTTGTCGGCCCCCATCAGCCAGACGAACCGCGCCCCCGGATAGGCCCGCATCAGCGCGTCCAGCGTCTCGGCGGTATACCGCGTGCCGGTGCGCGCCTCGAAATCGCTGATCTCGACCCTTGGGTGCTGCATGATCGCCCGCGCCGCCGCCATACGATCGGCGATGGGCGCAGGCCCGTGTTCCTTCAACGGGTTGCCGGGGCTGACAAGCCACCACACCCGGTCCAGCCCGAAACGCTTGAGCGCTTCGCGGGTGATATGCACATGGCCCGCATGCGGCGGATCGAACGACCCGCCAAGCAGGCCGATGGTCATGCCGGGCCGGATGGCCTTGGGTTGGGTCACCGGGGATGGCTCCTTGGTCAAACAGCGCCCATCTCGGACCTTTGTCCCCCGATTGTCAATCAATCGGCTGACGCGCCGGATCACCCCATCCACTTCGCTCATCGCCGATTGCTCCTGCGGCCCCGCTCCTTTATCACCGGCCTTAATTCCTGTTTCAGTTCATCCGAGGACACCATGGCGGCTTATCAATACGTGTATCACATGGACGGCGTGTCCAAGACCTATCCGGGCGGCAAGAAATGTTTCGAGAACATCCGCCTGTCGTTCCTGCCCGGGGTCAAGATCGGCGTCGTCGGCGTCAACGGCTCGGGCAAATCCACCCTGATGAAGATCATGGCCGGGCTCGACACCGATTTCACCGGCGAAGCCTGGGCCGCCGAAGGCGCCAAGGTCGGCTATCTCCCGCAGGAGCCGGAACTGGATGCCTCGCTCGACGTGCGCGGCAACGTGATGCTGGGTGTGGCCGCGAAAAAGGCCAAGCTCGACCGGTTCAACGAATTGGCGATGAACTACTCGGACGAGACCGCCGACGAGATGGCCTCGCTGCAAGACCAGATCGACAGCGAAAACCTCTGGGATCTCGACAGCCAGATCGACGTCGCGATGGAGGCCCTGCGCTGCCCGCCCGACGACGCTGATGTCACCACGCTCTCGGGCGGGGAAAAGCGCCGCGTCGCGCTGTGCAAGCTGCTGCTCGAAGCGCCCGACATGCTGCTGCTCGATGAACCGACCAACCACCTGGATGCCGAGACCATCGCCTGGCTGCAACAGCACCTGATCGACTACAAGGGCACCATCCTGATCGTCACCCACGACCGCTATTTCCTGGATGACATCACCGGCTGGATCCTCGAACTCGACCGCGGCCGCGGCATTCCTTACGAAGGCAATTACTCCGCCTGGCTGGAGCAAAAGGCCAAGCGCCTCGCCCACGAGGCCAAGGAAGACAAGGCCAAGCAAAAGACGCTGGAACGCGAGTTGGAATGGATGCGCCAGGGCGCCAAGGCCCGGCAGGCCAAGTCCAAGGCCCGTATCCAGGCCTACGAGGACCTGGCCAACCAGTCCGAGCGCGAAAAGATCACCCGCGCCCAGATCGTCATTCCCAACGGGCCGCGCCTGGGTGGCAAGGTCATCGAGGTCGAAGGCCTGCGCAAGGCGATGGGCGACAAGCTGCTGGTCGAGGACCTGACCTTTTCGCTGCCGCCCGGCGGCATCGTCGGCGTGATCGGCCCCAACGGCGCTGGTAAATCGACCCTGTTCAAGATGCTGACCGGACAGGAAAAGCCCGACGCCGGCACGGTGGAATACGGCGACACGGTGGATCTGTCCTACGTCGACCAGTCCCGCGACGACCTGAAATCCGACGAAACCGTCTGGGAGGCGATCACCGGCGGCGCCGAGATCATTCAGCTGGGCGACGCCCAGGTCAACTCCCGCGCCTATTGCTCATCGTTCAACTTCAAGGGCGGCGACCAGCAGAAGAAAGTGGGCCTGCTGTCAGGCGGTGAACGCAACCGCGTCCACATGGCGCGGCTCTTGAAAGAGGGCGGCAACGTGCTGCTGCTGGACGAACCGACCAACGACCTCGACGTCGAAACCCTGCGCGCGCTGGAAGACGCGCTGGTGGATTTCGCCGGTTGCGCCGTGGTCATCTCGCACGACCGCTTCTTCCTCGACCGGATCTGCACCCACATCCTGGCCTTCGAAGGCGAGGCGCATGTCGAGTGGTTCGAGGGCAACTTCGAAGATTACGAAGAAGACAAGAAACGCCGGTTGGGGGCGGATGCCCTGGAGCCGAAGCGGTTGAAGCACAAGAAATTCGCCCGCTAGACTTCGGGCCCCGGCATTAACCCTGTCGGCCGCAAACCATGTTACCCTCCGGTTTTTCCGGAGGGTTTTTTCTTGGCTCAGGTGAATTTCGAACAGGCGCATGAAAACCTGCCACCTGCCGTGACCGCTTTTCTCGAATTGCTGCGCGCCCATCCCGATTTCGGGTGCGAGGCGCATATGGTACAGACGCAGATCAGTTTTCGCGGCCGAAAGCTGGGCGGCCTGGACCGAAAGAACGGCCTTTGGTACCTGTCCAAGCTGTTTGTGAACGACTTCGGAGGACCGGATATCCCCGAGCGCCACGGCTTTGCCCGGCGCGAGAAACATCAGTCGGGCAAGCCACCCCATGTCTATTGGGCGCGGGACAGCGGCGCTGGCTCAATCGACGCGTTGACCCAGGTTCTGAAAGAAATGACCGGCCACCCGTAGGGTGGGTTTCCACCCCACCACCCCGCCCGCCGCGCAAGCGCCACGGTAAAGAACACGCGGGCGCCCGGCACCCTTGGTCTGACATAATTCGACATGACCCCACCCTGGCGCCACGTGGTCAAGAAATCCTTGTGCCTGCGCCACGTCCCCGGGGCTGTACGAAAGCCGCCAACCGACCGAAACAACGGGTCATATTGCCCCTAGTGCCCCGAACTCGCCCCTTCCCCCGGCACCTCGCGCGGCCTGCCTTCGCCGTCGATCGCCACGAAGGTGAACACCGCTTCGGTCACCTTCTCGCGCCCGTCGATTCGCCCGCGTCGAACCCAGGCTTCCACCTCGATCGCCATCGACGTCCGCCCCACCCGCTGGACCTGGCAATAGACGCAAAGCACATCGCCCACCTTGACCGGCCGGATGAACTTCATCGCATCCACCGCGATGGTCGCCACGCGGCCCTGCGCCCTGTCGCCCGCGATGATGCCCGCCGCAATGTCCATCTGGCTCAGCACCCAGCCGCCAAAAATATCGCCGGACACGTTGGTATCCGCCGGCATCGCCAGCGTCCGCAGCATCAATTCGCCTTCGGGCTTTTCCATCATCCGCACTCTCCTTTTCACGGCATCATAACGCCGGCCATCAACCTTGGGAAAACAATCGTCATGACGATAGGTCTTGCAAAGATCCCCGCCTCCTGTCATATCGTCCGTGCTGACGATCTTCTTTTCGACCCTCTGTTTTCCTTCACCGGCAACACAGTCTTCGATCCAGACGTGACTTCGCCGGGCTATCGCATTCCGCGGATAGCGTTGAAAACAAAGGAATCTCACATGGCCACTGGCACCGTGAAATGGTTCAACACCACCAAAGGCTTCGGCTTTATCGCACCTGAAACCGGCGGCAAAGACGTCTTCGTGCACATCTCGGCTGTCGAGCGTTCGGGCCTCACCGGTCTCGCCGACAACCAGAAGGTCACCTTCGACGTCGAAGCAGGCCGTGACGGCCGCGAAAGCGCGACCAACCTCGCGCTGGCATAAGCCACTCGCTTTACGTTTCGAAAGGCGCGCTTCGGCGCGCCTTTTTTGTTGCCTGCACGCCTGATTACCCCCCACGGCTGTTTGTCCTGCACGCACGATTGCCCCCACGCCTGATTGCCCTGCCCTCTGGACCACGCCCGGCCCGCCCACGAAAAAGGGGCCGCCCGAAGGCGACCCCCAAATCATCCTGGATGGATGGGCGTGATTTACATCATGCCGCCCATGCCGCCCATGCCGCCCATGTCGGGCATGCCAGCGCCGCCACCGGCACCCGGCTTCTCGGGCTTGTCGGCAACCATCGCTTCGGTGGTGATCAGCAGACCAGCAATCGAAGCAGCGTCCTGCAGCGCGGTACGCACCACTTTGGCCGGGTCGATCACGCCGAACTTGAACATGTCGCCATATTCTTCGGTCTGCGCGTTGAAGCCGAACTTGACGTCATCGCTTTCGCGGATCTTGCCTGCAACAACCGAACCGTCAACACCGGCGTTCTCGGCGATCTGGCGCAGCGGCGCTTCCAGCGCCTTGCGAACGATCGAGATACCGACGTTCTGGTCGTTGTTGTCGCCGGTCAGACCTTCGAGGGTCTTGGCACCCTGGATCAGAGCAACACCGCCGCCAACGACGATACCTTCCTGAACGGCTGCGCGGGTGGCGTTCAGAGCATCGTCAACACGATCCTTGCGCTCTTTCACTTCCACTTCGGTCATGCCGCCGACGCGGATGACAGCAACACCGCCGGCCAGTTTGGCAACGCGCTCTTGCAGCTTCTCACGGTCGTAGTCGGACGTGGTTTCTTCGATCTGGTTGCGGATCTGGCCAACGCGGGCTTCGATTTCCGCTTTCTCGCCAGCACCGTCGACGATGGTGGTTTCGTCCTTGGTGATGGTGATTTTCTTGGCGGTGCCGAGCATGTCCATGGTCACGGACTCGAGCTTCATGCCGAGGTCTTCCGAGATCACCTGGCCGCCGGTCAGGATCGCGATGTCCTGCAGCATGGCCTTGCGGCGGTCGCCGAAGCCCGGTGCCTTGACGGCTGCGATTTTCAGGCCGCCGCGCAGCTTGTTGACCACGAGGGTCGCCAGCGCTTCGCCTTCAACGTCTTCGGCAATGATCAGCAGCGGTTTTTGCGACTGGATCACCTGCTCGAGCAGCGGAACCATCGGCTGCAGCGACGAGAGTTTCTTCTCGTGCAGGAGCACCATGCAGTCTTCCAGATCGGCAATCATCTTGTCCGAGTTGGTGACGAAGTAGGGGCTCAGGTAGCCGCGGTCGAACTGCATGCCTTCGACGACATCGGTCTCGGTTTCGAGGCCTTTGTTCTCTTCGACGGTGATCACGCCTTCGTTGCCGACTTTCTGCATCGCGTCAGCGATCTGCTGGCCGATCTCGGTTTCGCCGTTGGCGGAAATGGTGCCGACCTGCGCGACTTCGGCGCTGTCGTTCACTTCGCGTGCGGCGGCCTTGATGGCGTCCACGACTTTCGAGGTCGCGAGGTCGATGCCGCGCTTGAGGTCCATCGGGTTCATGCCCGCTGCAACCGACTTCATGCCTTCGCGCACGATGGCCTGGGCCAGAACGGTCGCGGTGGTGGTGCCGTCGCCGGCCTCGTCGTTGGTGCGGGAAGCGACTTCCTTCACCATCTGTGCGCCCATGTTCTCGAACTTGTCTTCCAGTTCGATTTCCTTGGCAACCGACACACCGTCCTTGGTGATGCGCGGTGCGCCGAAGGATTTGTCCAGCACAACGTTACGGCCTTTGGGGCCCAGGGTCACCTTCACCGCGTCGGCGAGGATGTTGACGCCTTTCAGCATCTTGTTGCGGGCATCGGTATCGAATTTGACGTCCTTGGCAGACATTTACGTCTCTCCTTGACTTGAATTTCGTTGGGGATCAGGTGGCGGACCACCCGGCGACATTCAGGCGATAACGCCCATGATGTCGCTTTCCTTCATGATCAGCAGCTCTTCGCCGTCCAGCGTGATCTCGGTGCCCGACCATTTGCCGAACAGGATCTTGTCGCCGGCCTTGACGTCCAGGGCGATCCGGTCGCCATCGTCGTCACGCGCGCCTGCGCCCACGGCCACAATTTCACCTTCCTGGGGCTTTTCTTTCGCGCTGTCAGGAATGATCAGCCCGCCTGCGGTTTTCTCTTCGCTTTCAGTGCGACGCACCAGCACGCGGTCATGCAGCGGTGTAAATGCCATCTTTGCAGCTCCTTGGCTCAAAGTTCGTTACAGTCGGCCCCGGGTCGACCCGGGGCGTTAGCACTCACCCTGTTTGAGTGATAACGATGCATAGCTAGGCAACAGACATGGGCCTGTCAACAAGTGGGCATCAAAATTTGCAGGCGATTTTCGGGAATAATTCGCCGCAGTGCAGCAATCCCGCGACCCACCGGTCCGGCGCAAAACGCAACGATGAACAAGGAGGATGACCCCGGGGTGATCCGGGGCTTGATCTGGCCGTCCCGGCGTAGCGGCGGGATTGAACGCAACGTGATCGAACATGTCACAAACCAGGCCGTGAGGGCCGCGCATTCCCCCCACGCCATGTTATATCAAAGGCGCGCGCGCCCTGCCGCCGCTGCGGCCCTTGCGGCATTGCAGCCAAATATATGTAATACTATAACGTCGCGAATATGACACTCCGAAACCACAGCCCCCGGGACACGCCCAAAATGAATCGCCGCCGCTTCCTGCTTTCTGCCGCTCCAGTCTCGCTGACGGTGCGGCGCGCCGGCTGTTGCTGAGCCCATGCCCCTACCGCTCGACCTCCTTGATCTGCGCGTGACGAATGCCCGGGGCCGGGTGCTTCTGGACGCCCCTGCCCTGTCGGTGTTGCCCGGCGAAGCGGTGGGCATCCGCGGGCCGTCCGGCGCGGGCAAGTCGACACTGCTCTTTGCGCTGGCCGGGCTTCTGCCCGAGGCCACAGGCCAGGTCCGCTGGGGCAAGACCCAGATGCTGGCGCTGTCGCCCGAGGCCCGCGCCGGGTTCCGCGCCGCGCACATGGGGCTGATATTCCAGGATTTCCTGCTGTTCGAAGAGCTGGGCGCTGCCGCCAATGCCGGAATGGGCGCGCTCTTTCGCCACCGCTCGGCGCGCGCCACGCTGAAGACCCGCGCCGCCAAGATTCTGGCGCGCCTCGGGGTGTCGGATGAGCCGCGCAACGTGGCCTCCTTTTCGGGGGGCGAGCGTCAGAGGGTCGCGGTCGCCCGCGCGCTGGCGCATGACCCGTCGATCCTGCTGGCGGATGAGCCGACGGCCAGCCTTGACCGCGCCGCCGCCGACCGGTTGGTGGACGACCTGACCACCCTGGCCCGCACGCAGGGCAAGACGCTGATCACGGTAAGCCACGACCGCGCGCTGCTGGAGCGGATGGACCGGGTGCTTACCATCGAGAACGGGCAATTGAGCGAGGCACGCGATGCCTGATGTCTGGTACACCCTGTCCGCCGACACCCAGGACGCGCTGTTTACGCTGCTGCTGAGTCTGCCGGCACTGCTGACCGGGCTTGTCGTGCTGCGCAGCTATGCGCCCGGCCCGCTGGTGCGCGCGCTGCTCTGGCGGTTTCGCTGGCCGAACCTGATGTTTGTCCTGCTGATCGCGGTATCGGTCGGCATGGGCATCGGGTTGATCGCGCAGGAACGCGGGCTGCGCCACGGCACCGCCGCCGCCGCCGACAAGTTCGACATGATCGTCGCCGCCCCGGGCAGCGAGATCACGATGATGCTGGCCTCGATCTTCCTGCAACCGTCGAACGTGCCGCTGCTGGACGGGGCCATGTACGATGCGGTGGCCAATCATGAGCAGGTCGCCCTCGCCGCGCCGCTGGGCTTTGGCGACAGCTACGGCGAAGCGCCGGTGGTCGGAACCATCGCGGATTTCGTCCAGCACCTGACCGAAGGCGAGATCGAGGGCCGCATGTGGCAAGCCCCGTTCGAGGCGATCGCCGGGGCGTATGTTTCGCTGGAGATCGGTGACCAGTTCACCCCCGCCCACGGCATGTCCGGAAACGTTCAGCCGGGCGCCCACGGCGACGCCTATACCGTCGTGGCCCGCATGCCCGCCACCGGCTCACCCTGGGACCGTGCCATCCTGGTGCCGATCGAAGGCGTCTGGGCCGTGCATGGGCTGGCCAACGGGCATGCGCCTGACAAGCCCACGCAACTCGGCCCGCCCTTCGACGCGCGGTTCTTTCCCGGCACCCCGGCCATCGTGGTCAAGGCAAACGAGCTTTGGGCCACCTATGCCCTGCGCGCCGAGTTTACCCGGGACGGCGAAAGCATGGCTTTCTTTCCCGGCGCTGTCCTGGCCCGGCTGTACGCCATCATGGGCGACCTGCGCCAGGCGATGACCCTGATGACGCTGGTGACCCAATCGCTGGTGGCCACCTCGGTGCTGGTCGGCCTGTTCATCCTGACCCGCCTGTTTCGCCGCCAGATGGCGCTTCTGCGCGCATTGGGCGCCCCGGGGCGGTTCATCCTGTCGGTGGTCTGGTCCTACGCGGCGGCGTTGCTGCTGGCGGGTTCGGCGCTGGGCATGCTGTTCGGGTTGGGCGCGGCGCAGGTGCTGTCGCGCGTGGTCACGGCCCGCACCGACATCCTGGTAGAGCCGCACCTGGGCTGGTCCGAGGTCCACCTGTTGGCGGGCTTCGTCTCGGTCACGCTGATCCTGTCACTGCTGCCCGCCTGGGCCGTGCTGCGCCGCCCGGTGGTGGAGGGACTGCGGTCCTGACCTGGGTCACACACCCTACGCGCCACCGGTCAGGCGGGCGTAGAGGATCAGCTCGGGCCGATACTCGAAATGCATCCCGTCATAGTGGTGCCACTTGCCGCCCCAGATGAAGCCATAACGCTCCAGCGCCCGCACCACGCCCTCGGGGATACCATTGCGATATTCGCCCACCTGCCCCTCCGGCTCGCCGCCCCAACGCCAATATCCGCCGTACTTGGTGTTCAAATCCAGCGCGATGCCGAAGCTGTGCGCGCTCAGCCGGTCGGTCCCGGCGATCACCCGCCAGTTGAAGCTGCCGCCCACGCCGCGCAGGCTGGGATGCCCGGCGTCGGGGCTTGCGGCGATCTCGTCCAGCGCGGCGGCCAGCTGACAGGCGGCACCGTGCTTGACCGACATGTGAAACCCGGCCCGGCCCTTGCCCGGATAGACCACCCGCCGCAGGCTGTCGCGCGCCGCACCCTCGCGACCGAACCAGAGCGCGCGGAAAAAGGCATCGTTGCGCACCCGGCCAGGGTCCATCCAGGGCTGCGCCCGCGCATTCAGGTCGAAATCCAGCGGATAGGGATAGTGGAACTGCTCAAGGATCGAACCGCCCGCCAACATCCCCCTGGGGTCATCGCCGCGCACCTGCCCCAGCGGCAGCGCCGTGCCATCGGCAAACCGCACCACGCCCTCCAGCAGATCGACCTCCAGCCCGGGATAGGCCGTCTCCAGCGCGTATTTCACCGGCGAAACCCGCGCCCCTGGCAGCTCCAGCGCCAGGAAATCCCGCGCGGCGCAGTCTTCGGCCAAAAGCGGCCGGGCCAGCATCATCAGCGCCAGCAGGCCCAGCCGAACCCGGTTCAGCATCCCATGCGGCTTTCCTGCCGCTTGATCTGGTTCACTCGGCTGGTGTCGGCGCTGCTCAGCGAGGGGTTGGAGGTAAAGCAATCGGAGTTGTCAAAGGCGTTGCGCCCCCGCGCCGTCTTGAAGCAATAGCCGTAGCGATTGAAGATCGCGTTCCGCTCCCACCACAGGTCATCACAGCTTGGCCCGCGCGTGGTCTGCGACCCACCCGACAGGCCCGTGGGCAAGGGCCGCTGCCCGGCGCCGTTCTGAAGATAGCGCCCATAGGCCCAGCCCGACACGTTCTGATATTGCACCGCGCACCAGGCATAGCGGTAGTTGTCCTTCTTCTCGCAGTCGAAGACATAGACACCGGTGGCATTGTACGGCAGCTCTGCCACCACGCCGTATTCGTCGCCGTATTTCGACTTGCCCGGCCCGGTGCGCAGGTTCAGCGTATCGTGCGAGGCCACGTCAACAACCGAGAAATAGCCCTGGAACTCGGACCCCGCATGCCCGCCCTGGGACTGCTTGAGGTACTTGCGGCCATAGGCATAGCCCTGGATGCAGCCATAGGTCACCGCGCACCAGCCGCCCGAGGTGCAATTCTGCGACCGGATGCCATTGGCGTTGTAGGGCAATTCACCCACCGCGCGGAAATTGCTGCCCGGCCCGGAGCGCACGAACAGCGTGTCGTTCGCGCGCACCCCGGTGACAGACCAGCGGCCATCCAGAGGCGTGCAGCTGTATTGCGAGGCGGGCGGCGTGACCGGGCCGCGCATCGGCGGTTGCTCGGGCTGCTCGGGTTCGGGCGGCTTTTGATAGGCGGCCAGCTTCTCCTTGGCCTCCTCCGCGTGGCGGCCCTCGGGAAAGACGATCAGGTAGGTGCGATAGCCATCTTCGGTGTCCTCGGCCAGCGTGCGCGCCCAGTACTCCTTGTCCGCCATGTCGAGCAGAAGCTTGCGGGCGTCCTCGGCCTTGGGGTGGTCGGGATAGCGCGAAATGAAATCCTCAAGCTCGTCTTTCTTGCCGCTCTTGACCGCGTTGATGAAGACGATCAGCGGATCGTCGGCCGGCTGCGGGGCGGGTGTCTGGTTGCGGTCGTCATCGGTGTTGCCGCGATCCTCGGGGCCGGTGCCGGTATCATTTCCCGTATCGTTTCCGGTGCCGTCATCCGGCACGGCAACAAGATAGATCTCTTCGTCCGGCAATTGCATCCGCTCGATCGGCACCTGGCGGCCACCGGTCGTTTCGCGCACCCTGCCCCGCACTTTGCGGAACATGCGCCCGACCTCCAGCCCCGGTTCGTCCAGCACCTCCAGCAGCGCCTCGGTATAGGGACTGTGACGGCCCTCGCCATCGTCGGCGGTGCTGCCCGCCTCGGCGGCGAAGCTGACCACCAACCCGCTTTCCCCCGCAAGAGAGATCGGCGCCAGCCCGCGCCGCAGCGACCGGGTGCCGTTGTTGCGCTGCATCCCGCTGGCAAAGGGGTTGTCGCGGCAGGCATCCACCAGCACCATGCCCAGCTTGCCCGCCTGGCGCACCGGCGTCAGCAGGGTGTCGAGCTTGATCGCCTCATAGATCGCCGTCGCCTCGGACCGCATCTCGGCATCCACCGGGATCATGTAGTTCTGGCCCGACATCTCGATGCCATGCCCGGCATAGAAGACCACCGCCAGGTCCGCCCGCAGCGCCTTTTCGGTGAACTGGCCCAGCGCGATGCGGAACTGCTGGCCGCCCAGGTCTTCGCGCAGCATGACGTCAAAGCCGATGGCGGTCAGCTTGTCGGCCACCGCGCGGGCGTCATTGGCCGGGTTGGCCAGCGGCGTGCTGTGCTGATAGGCGGAATTGCCGATGACAAGGGCGACACGGGTGTCCGCCGCGCCCCATCCGGCCAGACCGGTCCAGAAAAGAAGAACAAGGCAAAGCTGTTTCATCGAAATCTTCCTTATCTGGTCAGCACGATCATGCGGTCGGCGGTATAGGCGGCCACGCACCAGGCCACGTCGCCATGCCCGCCACAGCGGGACTCGCGGGACCGGATCCAAGAAGACTGCCCCCGCGCGGCGGCGGTATTGCGGCTGCGCGCGCTCTTGTAGAGTTGCAGCAGAAGCTGGTCCTGCCGTCCCAGCACGTCGCTGGAACAGATCGCCCGCTCCACCGCCGTGCGCGCCTTGCCACAGTTGAACCCGGGAGCGACATTGCCCGACAGCCGCCCGGCGCGCAGCGCATTGATGCGATCGCGCGAGATCGTCTGGACGCAATCCGCCACCCGCCAGCCGACGCCGTTGCAGGCCGCGCCGCGTTGCTTGATCCAGCTCACCTGGTTGGCGCGGCTGACCCAGCCATTGGCGCCCGCCCGGTTATAGGCGTCCAGCAGGTCATTGTCCTGCCGCGCCAGCGCGACATTGCCACAGATCGCCCGTTCCACCGCGTTCGAGGCCTTGTTGCAGTCAAAACTGGGCCGGACCGAGGCCGCAGGCGGCGGCGCGGGTGTGGGCGTAGGTGTGGGCGTGACGGGCGGCGGCGCGGGTGTTTCCGGCTCGCTCAGCGCGGCGACGCGGGCCAGCGCTTCCTTGACGTGCTGGCCATCGGGAAAGACGATGACATAGCGGCGATAGGCACTCAGCGTGTCCTCCTGGCGGACCGTTTTCCAAAAGGCATCGTCCTGCATCAGGGCGATCAGCTTGCGCGCATCCGCGGCCCGGGGATGATCGGGATAGCGGCTGACGAAATCGATCAGCGGCTCCAGCTCGCCGCTGGTCACCGCATCAAGGTAGACCGCCATCGGGTCACGTTCCACCGGTTCACGCGGGGGCGGCGCGGTCCTGGGCGGCGGGGCCGGTGCCGCGGCCCCCTCAGACACAAAGTAGATCGCCTTGTCGGGCAGTTGCATCCGCTCCACCGGCACCTGCGCGCCATTGGTGGCCTCGCGCACCCGGGCGCGGACCTTGCGGAACATCCGGCCCACCTCCAGCCCCGGCTCGTCGATCACCTCAAGCAGCGCCGTGGTATAGGGGCTGTTGTCGCCCGCGCCATCATCGGCGGTGCTGCCCTCCTGGGCGGCGAAACTGACGATCAACCCCTGCTCGCCCTCGACATTGACCGGTGCCAGGCCACGCCGCAGCGAGCGCGTGCCGTTGTTGCGCTGCATCGCGGTGGCAAAGGGATTGTCGCGGCAGGCGTCCAGCAGCACCAGCCCCAGCGTCCCCGACAGGTTCACCGCCGAGATCACGTCATTGAGCGCCAGCGCCTCGAATTGCGCCGTCGCCTCGGAGCGCATCTCGGCATCCACCGGGATCAGGTAGTTGCGCCCGCTCATCTCGATCCCGTGCCCGGCATAGAACACCAGCGCCACATCGGCATTCAGCGCGTTTTCGGTGAACCGCCCCAGCGCCACGCGCATGTCCTGGCCGCCCAGGTTCTCATGCGTCATGACCTCGAACCCGAGCCCCTTCAGTTTGGCCGACAGCGCGCGGGCATCGTTGACCGGGTTGGCCAGCCGCGCGGTATTGGCATAGTCGGAATTGCCGATCACCAGCGCCACCCGCCGTTCGGCCAGGGCCGGTGTCACGGCCAGTACGCAGATCCAGATTGCAATCGCCCAAGCTCGCATCATCGCCCTACCCGTCCTCTGTATATAGCCCGATCACCCCGGTCTGGCACCTGCCGCGTTGCAGCGCCGATGGCAGGGTGTCGTCGTCCGGCACCGTCCGGGCATCAAAACGCTCCAGCATGGCGCGCAGGTCCAGCGGCGGGCGGTCGCAGAAGATCGCCACCAGCTGATCCTCGCCCGTGGGATCGGTCACGTCGAAACTGATCGGAAAGCCGCCATTGCCCACCGGGCGATCGCGCGCCTCCGACAACGGATAGAGGTATTGCAGCGCGCCATTGCTGGCCACGTTGAACAACGTGAGAAAGTTCATCTCCGGCTCTGGCGGCGTGAAGCGAAAGCTGACCCTGTCACCGATGCGGTTGAGGATGCCGTCCTGGCCGGATTCAAGCCCGATGGCCCGGATGTCGGCGGTCTTGGCGCCAAGGATCAGGTCCAGCGCCCGGGCCCGCGCCACCATACGCGCGGCATCGCCGTGGATCGTGGTGATGCGGTCGCCGGTGTGGTTGAACACGTCCCAGGCCCCGCCGCCCAACGCCTTGAAGGACAGGTCGGGCGTGGCCGTCACCTCGTACCAGGTGCCGTCCTTCAGACCCGGCGGCGGCGCGCCGTCAAAGCTTATCGCGACGGCCCCGGGGGGCGGGTCGTCCTTCTTCGGCGCGGGCGGCGGTGGCGCGGGCGTGGCCGGTTCCTCCAGCGACAGCACCGTCCGGCTGTCTCCACGCGGCAGGATGCGGGGATGCTGGTTCTGGTTCATGTGGGCAAAGACGCGGTCTTCCAGGAACTCGGCAATCTCGGCCCGGGTCATCGCCCCGTTGCCATCGGTATCGGCGGCGCCGGTGATCGCCTCGGCAAAGAACCACGACAGCGCGCCATGCTGCTTGCCATCAAACCGGGTCTCGGTGACCAGCCGGTCCTCGGATGCGGTGGCGAGGATCTGGGTGACATGGGCCAGGGTGTCCTGGCCGTCGTCGCCTTCTTCGGCCTCGATCTCGTTTTCCAGCGGATCGATGGGAATGTCCCAGACGCCGCCATTGCGGGTGATGCCGATGGCGCCGTTGTTGACCTTGCGGGTCAGCCCGGCGGAATGGCAGCTGTCCATCACCCAGATCACGTTGTAGGCGGCGGCCTCGGCCAGGATCTCGCGCAGTTGATCGTCCGACAGCCGGCCCTGACGCGGGTTTTCCGGGTCGAAGTCGTGAAACATGATCGTCTCGTCAAGGTTGTCCGTCACCTCGTCAAAGGGTTCGGACACCTCGGTTTCCTGCCCGCCATGCCCCGAGAAGGTGACAATCAGCGTATCGCCCGGCGTCGCCTCGGCGATCATCGCGCGCCAGGCGGCCAGGAAATTGTCCACCGTGGCGCGGCTGTCGGTCAACAGGCGCGCGTCGGGCAGATCGATCCGCACACGGCGCATGGCTTCGGCAATGCGGACCGCATCGTTGATCGCGCCTTGCAGGTCCGAATGCTCGCCCGCGGGAGCGGGATGGGCAGAGAAGGCCGCGTAATCATCGATCCCCACCACCAGCCCGTATTGCGCCCCCCAGGCCGCCGGGGCGGCCAGGGTCAAGGCCAGGGTACAGGCTGTTGCGCGTAATCTATTTGTGCAGGACAAGCTCCACCCGCCGGGCAATCGCCTGGCGCTCCTCGGTCGAATACAGTTGCGGATCCGACAGGCGGGGCGGCGCACGCTCGCCCTGGCCGTCGACATGAATGTAGGTATAGGCGTCGTATTGCGTCAGGTAATGGGTCAGGTATTCGCGCACCGATTGCGCCCGGCGATAGGACAGATCAAGGTTGTAGCTGTCCGATCCCCTCTCGTCGGTATGGCCCACGAGGGTGATCTCGCGGATTTCGTTGGCCTTGAGGAAAGCGCCGATATATTCGGTCTCATAGCGCGCCTTGTCGTCCAGGTAGTCGGAATTGGTGTCGAACTTGATCGGCAGAAAGACCGTCGTGGTGGCCTTGGCGACGCCATCGGCCACGACCGAGCCTTCGTCGGCGTCGGCCAGCACCACCTCGCCTTCCTCGTCCGCCGGTTTCGGCGGCGCGGTCCCGGCCTCCTTGACGGGGTCGGCCTCCTTGACCTCTGGCACGTGTTTCGGCGGTTCGGTCTCGGTCACCTTTTCGGCCGGGACAGGGTCGGTGTCGGCCTCGATCGTGATGCCGCGCCTGGCGGCCTTCAACACACCGCTGGGCGCGCCGCCGCGCGTCACCGTGCCGTCAAGCGTGCCCGCCAGCATGATGTTTTCCTGCGCCAGTTGCGCAAGACGTTCCGCGACGGGGATCAGCTTGGCATCGGGCGGCGTCAGCACCGGGTCCATGATCGTGTCCAGCGCCGCATTGTAAAGCTGCGCCGCCTCATCCCGGTTGCCACGCGCGGCGGCAATATCACCACGCACCGCCTGCACCGCCCAGTGCAGCCCGGGCGCCCGGGCCAGGATATGCTCGGCACTGGGATAATCGCCAACCGCCACGAAACGCCCCGCCCGATTGGCCAGCACGCCCGAGGCCTGGCTGATGGCAAGGCTGGTAGTCCGCTCGTTGCAGACCCGGCCCTGGCGCAGCGTGTCGACCGCACCAAGGATGTCTTCGATGCTGCCCGCCGTATAGGTGCCCCGCAGCGCCGCAAGCGCATCGGAACAGGTATCGGCAGCGGCCATGCCCGGGCCGATCATACCGGCCAGGAGGGTGGCGTAAAACGTCTTGCGAAACATCTCTCTCTCCTCCCTTACCCTTTCACGTCGAACGTGACGTGGTTGGTGGCGCTCAGCCCGCCATCCTCGGACACCCGTTCGGCGGCCTCGATGGCGATGCCCCGGGTCAGCGGCTGGAAATGCGACTTGGCGTAGTCCAGCGCGCCCTCGGCGGTCATCTTCTTGTCGCCAAGCCCCCCCACCCGGCAGAAGGCCAGCATGGTCTCGCCCGCGCCCGGCTCATCAAAGCGGATGCGAAGCCCCGATCCCTCATGCGGGATCTTGCGGACCTCACCGGGTTCAAGGAAGGCCGGGCCGATGATCTGAACCGGCAATTCCTCGATGTTCCTGCTTGCCTCGACATAGAACATCTGCAATTCGCAGCGCTTGCTGGCCGTGATGGTGAATTCCAGCAGGTCGTCGACGTGATAGACATTGCGATCCACGTGAATGGCCAGGGCCAGCTTGTCCTTGGGCGCTTCCTTTTCCGGCTCCACATGTTCGGTCACGGCGGGTTTGGTGTCTTCCTCGGTCTTTTCGACGACCTTTTCGACCGCCTTTTCGACCTTGTCCTCAAGCTCGCCCGGCGCATGCGCCTCGGGCTCTTTCTTCACCGTCTCCGCCTCTTCCGGGCGGAAGGGCCGCAGGTCGCTGATCCGCTCAAGGATGACGCCATAATACTCCTCAAGCTCCGAACGCTGGATCTTGCCGCCCGCCTCCATCCGCGACAGCCAGTCGGTGACAACCGCGGTCAGGACCGGATCGCCCATGCGCTTGGCATTCAGCAGGAACTCGTCCTCGTCCATGTAGAAGTCACGTGCCAGTTGCTTGAGGTCGAGCGCATGGAAATGCATGTCGGCCAGGTAGGTGACGATCTCGCCCCCGCCCACCGACATCGGCGCCTCCAGGCTGGTCAGGCGGCCACCGGGGGTCAGCGAGGTGGCGTTGAGCTCTTGCAGCGTGGTCAGAAAGGCATCGCGGTCCTTGGCATAATATTCGTCCAGGGTGTCGTTATCGACGTACATCTCCAACAGCACTTCCAACTCACGCCGCGAGAAGCGGGTCGAAGCCGAGATCGCCTCGCGCACCTCGTCGCGCTTGTCGATGATGCCGTTGGCGTGGCAGTCAAAGCAGGAGCGGGCATTGACCACCTCGACCCCCTTGCCGATCGGTTTCTGCCGGAACGACACGATCGACGCCGGGCCCACCAGCAGGCGCTCGCCCTTGTTGGTCGACAGGTAATACCCCTGCAACCCGTTGCGCAGCGAAAACACCATTTCGCCGCCGTCATGCTCGAAGGGCGCGGTGCCCGAGGGCGTCTCGGCCAGTTCCGCCGGGCCGTCGGGGTGCAGCTCCAGCGATTGCCCGCCATGCGATCCGGCAAAATCGTAGGACTTCCAGTAATAGCCATCGCGCGGCAGCTCGAAACGTTCCAGCATCCGGTTGTGATCGGACACGCCCGAGGCCCCCGCCAGCATTCCGGCCCGGATCATCCGCAGGTCACGGATGTCGCGGTCGACGTCAACGCCGATCCGCTCTTCGATGTCGCGGATGTCGGCAGTCAGGTCCAGAAGGATGTCATAATAGGGCGACTGCGAGGCAAACCGCGCGACCCAATCGGCCCGCAGGATCGGCACGAAGGTGCCCGTCGCATCGGCCACGGTCTGCAACAGCGGGTCGAACTTCGGGTCCACCGCGTAGGGATAGACCGGCGCGAGGTCTTTCCAGGCCTCTTCGGTGAACTCCGCATCCTCGGCCTCGCGGGTGTAAGCCCCGGTCGACAGCGACAGCCAGTCATCCTCGGTCCAGTCGTAATCGCGCAGGTCGATGCGCACCACGGCGCCTTCGGTATTCTCGACCGGCACCACCGGCACCACGCGCGGGCCGTTGGACAGCGAGTTGATCAGCTTGTTGAACCCCGCGTGCATGTAGTGGATCGGGTTTTTCAGCGCGCCCTCGGCATCGCAGTCGACCTCGGCCAGGGGCATCTCGGAAAAGGTGAAATAGCGCACGAAACGGCGGTCGCGTTGCTCCACCTCGTTGAGATCGCGGGCGATGGCCAGCATCCGTTCATGGCGGCTGAACCCGGCAAAGAGCGGCGCAGGCACGTCATCGCGCGGCGCGGCGGCCACCGGTTGCGGCGCGGGTGTCGGGCTTTCGGCAGCCGGTGCCTCGGGTGCAGTGGGGGCCGCGGCGGTTTCGACCGGCTGGTCCGCCTCGCCCAGGGCCACGATCCAGCGGCGCAGCACGTCCAGCTCGTCAGAGCTGGGTTTCTTGCCGGTGGGCATCCGGCCACTGGCAATGGATTCGTAGATCGGTGATTTCTCGGGGTGACCCGGGACAACGACCTTGGCGTCGAACTTCATGTCCGCGATGTCACCGGTGGGAAAGGCCCCGGCATAGGTCTTGCCCGGCGCGTGACAGGCGCGACAGTAATCCTCGATGATCTGGTCGGCCTGGGCCACAAGTTGCGGATCAACGCCCTTTTTCGCCGGAGGTGCGGCGGGGGCCGGCGCTTCGGCCTTGACCGGCTCGGCGGGCGGCGGGGTCACCGGTGCGACCGGTTCCTGCGCCTCGCAATAGGCCGCGACCCGTTTCATCAGGCGTTCGGCGCCGGTCAGGTCGGGGATCGCATCCGCGCCGGGCTCTTCCCGGGCCGAGGGCGGCGGCGTCACATCCGGCAAGGTCACGGGATCGACCTCGGCGGTACGGATCGGCGCGTCGGTGGCCGGTGTTCCGGCCGTGGCAGGGGATTCGCTCGCGGCAGGCGGGGTGGCACCGCCAGGCAGCGAGGCGACGTCGATGGTCTTGCCCGAGAGATAGGCATAGATCGCCGCCCGGTCCTCGATCGCCAATTGCGCGGTCTGACGCGCAATCCGGCGCATCGACGGCGAGGTCATCGGGCTGCCGTTCAGCTTTCTCGCTTCGGCCAGCGCACCGATGATGAAATTCTCGGCCGGGTAATTGCCCAGCCGCGCGGCGGTGATGTTGGGCGCATATTCCCCCAGCAGGCCGAACTCGCCCTCGTAGGGGCGTTCCATGTCCAGATCATAGCTCAGCCCGTAACCGGTATCGCGCGGCGTATGGCATTCGGCGCAATGGCCGACCGCTTCAACCAGGTACTGGCCGCGCGCCATCTGGGGATCGGACATCGGCTGAATCGGACCCCGGGGCGAGGAGAAGCGATCCAGGATCAGCTCGCTCATGTAGGATATATTGTGCTCGCGGCTTTCGGCATCGGCCACCGGCAGCGTCGCCATGAAGGCCTTGAGGTCCAGCGCATCCTCGGGCTTCATCCGGCTGTACGAAGGATAGGGAAAGACCGCGCCGAAATACTTCTCGCCATCGGGCGAGGTGCCACGCAGCACGGCGTTCAGGAAGACCGCATTGCTCCATTCGCCGATGCCGGCGGCATTGTGGTGGGTGATGTTGGGCGCATAAAGCTCGCCGAACTTGGTCGCCATCTCCTGACCACCCGCAAGGATCGTGTCATCGCCATCCACCCCGTGACAGGTGGCGCAACCGGCGGCGTAGTACATGGTGCGGCCGTTATCCAGGTCGGGCTGGTAATCCGCATAGGCGCCGGGACCGAACAGCTCGGCCTCTTGCGCGACCGAGGCGGACGCAATCACGCCAAGGACAAGGCCGAGGGAAATACGCTGTCTCATGTCTAAGTCCTTTCAACGAAATTCAAATTCTTCAAAATGGACCGACGCCGGGTATTTGCCCAGCTTCCTCAGCCCCGACAAAAGCGCGGTGCGCATGGGCGCCGGACCGCAGAACCACAAACCGGCCCTGGCCAGGTCGAACGGCACCTTGTCCGCCAGCACCTCGGCCGTCAGGCGGCCGTCGGTCTTGCTGACATGCAGGTCCAGCTCAAAGCCCTTGCACCGGCGCTCTGCCGCGCGAAGCCGGTCCAGGCCCACGGCCTCTTCCGGTTTGGTCACACAATACACCAGCTTGATGGTCCGCGTCTCGGCCTCGGTCAGGCTGTCGGCGAAGGCCAGGAACGGCGTGATGCCGATGCCGCCCGCGACCCAAAGCTGGTCCTTGCGGCCCTTGGCATAATCGAACCGGCCATAGCCGCCCTCGACCGTCATCTTGTCGCCCACCTCGACCCGGTCACGCAGCCGGCGGGTGTAATCGCCAAGCCCCCGGATCGAGAATTGCACCTCGCCCTCCGGCCCGACCTTCGAGATGGTGAAGGGATGCGGCTCGCGCAGCCCGCCGCGCTTGATCGAAATGACGGCAAAGGCGCCTGGACGCGGGCGGATGCCACGGCCACGCGGCTTGGCGTCGATGATCGTCGCCGCCGGATGCCGTTCGACGTTGGTGATGTCGTAGGGGCGACGGCGGTAGAAGGCGAGGAACTGGGTGTACAGAAAGCTCACCACCCCCAGCGCCGCCATGATGTTCAGGTATTGCGCGGCGCTGGCGTTCATGTCGAAGGGCACCTTGACAAAGAACTGGTGCAGGGTCAGCGCAATGAACAGCAGGCCCAGCACCCGGTGGCTCCAACGCCAGAGACCGTAGGGGATCAGGTCGCGGTTCAGCGCCCGGACCTTGCGGGTGATCGCCCCCGGCAGGCGCTTGAAGAGGCTGATCAGCAGCAGGACCAAGAGGATGGGAAAGACGATCTCGGCAATCTCGACCGCGGTGGCGGCCAGGCCCTGGGCCACGATCTGACCTTCCAGGTCCATGCCGACAAACTTGTGAAACAAAACGAAGGCCAGGATCGCAATCCCGGCCCACTTGTGCACCTGGTAAAGCCGGTCAAGACCGCCCATCGCGCCCTCGATCACCGGCGGGCGGGTGGCGAGGAACATGTTGATCGCCATCAGGCAATAGGCGCTCGCCCCGGCACACAGCGCCGCAACGCTCTGCGGATTGGCATTCCCGGCGGCAAAGACGATCAGGCCCGAAGGAATGGCAACGCCGAACAGAAAAACGAGGAAATAAAACATGTTTTGCGGCGGGCTCCGTAACGGCTGGCACTTAAATCAATGCCTCATCGTCGGGGAACGGATGCCGCCGAGTCAACGATTATGACGACGTCTGTCAGGATATGTCAGGAATACCATACCGTTGCCGCCGCCAAATCCGCCGCACCAGTCAGGAATTCCCGCCCCTCAGCAGCGCCACGAGGCTGCTTGCCGCAAAGATCAGCGCCGCGGCGCAGACGATCGTGGGCCCGGTCGGGGAATCAAGCACCAAGGCCAGTTCCATCCCGCCCAGCACCGCCCCTGCACCGGTCAGGCAGGCCAGGGCAACCATGCGTTCGGGCGTGGTCGACAGCGGGCGCGCCGCCGCCGGCGGGATGATCAGCATGGCCGCGATCAGCAAGACGCCCACCACCTTGATCGCCACCGCCACCACCAGCGCCAGCGCGAGGGTCAGCACCACCTGCTCGCGCTTGGGATTGATCCCCGCCGCCCAGGCGAGTTCATCGCTGAGCGTCGCGGTCAGAAGCGCCTGCCAGCGCCAGGCCATCAACCCGATCACCAGCGCCGCCCCACCCCAGATGACCAGCAGGTCGGCGCGGCTCACCGCCAGGATGTCGCCAAAGAGATAGGCCATGAGGTCGATCCGCACGCCTTCGATCATCGACACCGCCACCAGCCCGAAGGCCAGCGAGGAATGCGCCAGAACGCCCAGCATGGTGTCGACGGCAAAGGCCCGGCCGCTCAGCGCCGACACCGTGCCGGCCATCACCAACGCCACCACCAGCGCGCCCAGCAGGGGCGACACCGACATCGCCAGCGCCAGCGCCACGCCCAGGATCGAGGCATGCGCCGTGGCATCCCCGAAGTACGCCATGCGCCGCCAGACCACGAAACAGCCCAGGGGCGCCGCTGCCAGCGCCACCCCGAGGCCCGCCAGCACCGCGCGGACCAGGAAATCGTCAAGCAGGCTCATTCGGCGGCCTCATGTGCATGGCTGTGGTCACAGTTCTCGTCGTGGGCATGGTCGTGCTCATGGCGGTAAAGCGCCAGCGCGCCGCCGGTGCCCGAGCCAAAGAGCGCGCGGTATTCCGGCGCCGAGGCCACGACCTCGGGATGGCCTTCGCAACAGACATGGCCGTTGAGGCAGACCACCCTGTCGCTGGCGCTCATGACAACGTGCAGCTCGTGGCTGACCATGAGCACGGCACAGCCGATTTCTGCCCGCACCTCTTCGATCCGGTGATAGAACGCCGCCGATCCGGGTTGGTCCAGACCCTGCGTCGCCTCGTCCAGCAGCAGCAGGTCAGGCTCGTTCAGGATGGCGCGGGCCAGCAGCACCCGCTGCAACTGCCCGCCCGAGAGCCCCGACATCTGCCGCCCGGCCAGGTCCGGCACACCCGCCCGTTCCAGCGCCGTGGCGCGACGCGCGCGCGCCACGCGGCGCGGCAGGCTGAGAAAACGATCGACCGACAGCGGCAGCGTCGGGTCGATATGCAGCTTCTGCGGCACATACCCGACCTTCAGGCCATCGGCGCGGGTGATCCGCCCCGACACCGGGGTGACCGCGCCAATCACCGTGCGCAGCAGCGTCGACTTGCCCGAGCCATTGGGGCCCACAACAGTCACGATCTCGCCCGGGTCGATGGCAAAATCCACATTGCGCAGCGCAAGCGTGGCACCGGCGCGGATGCTGACATCCTGCAAGGAGACAAGCGCCATCAGACCGCCGCCTCGCGGCAGTTCGGGCACAGGCCCTCGGCTTCGATCACCGCGCGTTCCACCGTGAACCCCGATTCGCCGGCAAGTTCCTTCAGCAGGTTCATCGCCGGACGGGCGCGGGTTTCGGCCACCAGGTCGCAGGCCCGGCAGATCAGGAAGGCCGGCGTATGTTCGGCACCGGGATGCACGCAGCCGACAAAGGCGTTGAGCCGCTCGATCTTGTGGGCAAAGCCGTTCTTGACCAGGAATTCCAGCGCCCGGTACGCCACGGGTGGCTGGGCGCCAAACCCTTCCTTGCCCAGGACTTCAAGCACCTCGTAGGCGCCCATCGCCCGATGCTCGCCCAGCAGGATTTCCAGCGTCCGCTTGCGTACCGGGGTCAATTGCAACCCGTGATCCGCGCAATAGGTCACTGCCGCCGCAAGGCCATCCGTGCGGCAACTGGCATGGTCATGTTTCTCGAATCCGACGGTGCGCATGGTCTGTCCAATCCAGGTTTCGGCTTGATACGTAATAACATGGCATGTATCAAGCCGGCCACGTTATAAGATAACACATCCAAAGTTGACAACATGAAAACATCGCTGCCCCTGATCCTGACACTGACGGCGTCGACCGCCCTGGCCGAGGTGCCGCAGGTCGTTACCGACATCGCCCCTATCCACGGGCTGGCCGCCAAGGTCATGGACGGGCTTGGCGCGCCCGACCTCCTGGTGCCTCCGGCCTCCTCGCCGCATGATTTCGCCCTGCGTCCCTCGCAGGCCCGCGCGCTGCAATCCGCCGACCTGGTGATCTGGACCGGAGAGGGCCTGACCCCCTGGCTTGAGCGGACGCTGGACAGCCTGTCGGACGCCGAGATCTTGGAATTGAACGCCCTGGACGACACCCGCCTGCTGGGCTGGCGCGCGCTTGAGGATTTCGCCGAAGATCACGACGATCACGGTCACGATGATCACGACGATCATGACCACGATGATCATGACGACCACGGCCACGATGATCACGACGACCACGGCCACGATGATCATGACGACCATGACCACGATGACCATGACGAAGAAGGCGAAGACCATGCCGGGCATGATCACGGCCATGACCACGGCACCGAGGATCCGCATACCTGGCTGGACCCCGACAATGCGAGGCTCTGGACCGATATCATCGCGGCGCGGCTGGTCGAATTGGACCCCGACAATGCCGAGACCTACCTCGCCAACGCCGGAGCCGCCAAGTCCACCATCGACGCCACGGTACAAGAGGTGGCCACGCGGCTTGCCCCGCATCACGACACCCCGTTCCTGGTCTTTCACGACGCCTATCAGTACTTTGAAACCCGCTTCGGCCTGAACGCCGCAGGTTCGGTGTCCGACAGCGATGCCGCAGCCCCCGGGCCCAGCCGGATCCGCGATCTCAAGAATCGTATCGCGGACGAAGGCATTGTCTGTCTCTTTGCAGAGCCGCAGTTCGAATCCGGGCTGATCGACACCCTGGCCGAAGGCGCGGATGCCCGAATCGCGGTGATCGATCCGCTGGGCACCGAATTGACGCCCGGCGCGGATTTCTATCCCGCGCTGCTCATGTCGATGGCAGACGCGTTTGCCACCTGCTTCGACGGCAACTGACCCTTCGAACACACCAAAGGCCGGGTTTCAGCCCGGCCTTTCAGGCCTCTTCAGACCACTTCCAATATCAGCAATCCACCCTGGGCAGGGTCTCTGCCCGGCCAGAACTCAGCCGCGCAGAACCTTGGAAAACTGGTTGAAGATCTGCTCGTTGGCACAAAGCACCGAGCCATCTTCAAGCGGATCGGCATCCGGCTCCATCGCCTCGACCAGCGCGCCGGCTTCGCGCGCGATCAAAAGCCCGGCCGCTACATCCCAGATATTGACATAGCGCTCCCAGTAGCCGTCGTAGCGACCCGCCGCCAGGTAGGAGAGGTCCAGCGCGGCAGCCCCCCAGCGACGCACACCGGCACAGACCGGCATCAGACGGGCCATGTCGCGCAGCGTCTCGGGCAGGCCCCTGCGGGTGCCAAAGGGCACACCGGTGGCAAACAGCGCCTCGTTCATGCTGCGCCGGTCCGACACCCGGATCCGCGTGTCGTTCATCCAGGCGCCGCCGCCCTTCTCGGCAAAGAACATCTCGTCCTTGGCCGGATCAAAGACCACCGCCGAGACGATCTTGCCCTTGTGCTCAAGCGCGATCGACACCGCCCAATGCGGCAGCCCGTGCAGGAAGTTCGACGTGCCGTCCAGCGGATCGACGATCCAGCGCCGCGTCGGGTCTTCGCCGGCGGTCTCGCCGCCCTCTTCGCCCAGAAAGCCATAGGTCGGACGCGCGCCCAACAATTCGTCTCGGATGATCTTTTCCGCCGTGAGATCGGCTCGGGTCACAAAATCACCCGCCGCCTTGGAAGAACTCTGAAGGTTCTCGACCTCGCGGAAGTCCTTGGTCAGCGACCGGCCCGCCTTGCGCGCGGTCTTCATCATGATGTTGAGGTTGGCGCTGCCCTGCATGTCGGCTCCTGAGGAATTGGCGCCCGGCACCCCGGGCAGTCAAATAGGATAAGGCCGCGCGTATACGCGGCCTGCCTGTCGTTGCCAAGTCCGGATCGGCCCGGACTACTGGTAGATCACGCCCTTGACGCCCGCAGGCGCATAAGCACGCGGATACTGGCTTTGGCGGGCCTTCTTGCGATGGACTTTCTTCTTCTGTCCGGCGGGGTTGTAATAGGTGTGGCTGACATTCGGCTTGCCACAGCAGATCTCGCCATTGGCCAGCACCGGCTGAAGCCCGGCGGGACAGTAATTGTGCTTGGCCGGGTAGGGATAGACCAGGGTCTGGCCGGCCTTTGTCGTGCCGTCGCCCATGTACATGTCGCCCCAGGCCAGCGCCGGCATTGCGCCAAGCGCCAGGAACCCCGCGACCAAAGTTGCCGTTCTGAAAATCATGATGTCCCTCGTATCAGGTTACAATACACCCACCGTGTCATGGTGCCAAAGGCTACGCGCTTCTGTCGGCAAGTCAACGAATTCCGGCACAAACGCCTGATCTTTCCGGGGTTTGCGGGACATCCCTGGTGGTTCGTGGCAGTGGACCGCCATCAGTGGATCGTGTCGCCTGATCGGTCGATCGGAGAGGTCGGATCGCTGAATTCGTCCTCCTCCTCCATCGGCACGGCATAGGAGCCCGAAAGCCATTTGGCCAGGTCCACGTCAGCGCAGCGCCTGGAACAGAAGGGCCGGTATTTCGCATCCGCAGGCTTCTGACAGATCGGGCAGCTCATGGTGCCTCCGGCAGCGGCGCGCGCACGCGGGCGCGCTGCACCTCGTAGTGGCCAAGGTTGGTCCAGCCCACCAACGTGGTGTCCACCTGGTCGGCCTTCAGCGCGCGGCGCAGCTCGGTTTCCACCACCCGGCGGTCCTTCTTGGCCATCGGCGCCATGTCGACCACGATCTGCCCGCCCAGGCCCCGCAGCCGCAGCTGCCGCGGCAATTCGCGCATCGCCGCCATGTTGGCCTTCAACCCCGCCGCGGGCGAGGTATCGCCGCCGGTGTTCACGTCCACCGCCACCAGCGCGCGGGTCGGTTCCACGTACATGTGGCCCGCCCCTTTCAGCGGCACATGCGCCGAATGCAGCGCCTCGATCGCATCCAGCACGCCAAGGCGTTCAAAGCCGCCCGGCTCGGTCTCGACATCCGCGGGCTCCACCCAGTCGCGCCAGGCCAGCACATGCGGCCCGTCGCCCTCGGTCAGCTTCTCGGGCGCGCCCGCCGCATCAGCCAGCACATCGCGGGCCAGGTCGCGCATGGCAAGGATGTCCTCGGCAATCTCTTCCGGGTCACCCTCGGCACAGGAGGACCGCAGGATCAGACCCAACTCGCCGCCCTGGTCCATCGCCTCATGCGCCAGTTCCAGCAGCGCATCGCGCAGCTCTTCGTCCTTGATCTGGCGCGACACGTTCAGCCCGGGCGCACCCGGCGTGACAATGGCAAAGCGGCTCTTGAACAGCAGCTTCTGGGTCACCGGCACTGCCTTGCCCGGCTCCGCCGAGCCGGTGACCTGCACCAGCAGCGGCTCGCCCGGCTTCAACCCCTTGACCTGGCGCAGGAACACCGGGCCATCGGGCGTGGACAGGAACATGCCGCCCTGCCCCTTCATCGGCCGGTCGGCGCGGGCGCGATAGATCGCCCCCGGGCGCACGCCCTCGCCGTCGATCAACAGGTCGTCCAACCGCCCGTCCACCATCAGCGCCGCGGCCTCGCGGCCTGCGTATTCATCCAGTACGATCTGACGGCCCTTCATGCGGCTGTCTCCCGGTAAAGCGGGTATCCCGCTGCCTGCAAAAGCCCCGCGGTTTCGGCCAGGGGCAGCCCCATGATCGCGGGATAAGACCCCTGGATCCACGGGATGAAGGCACCGGCCATGCCCTGGATGCCATAGCCGCCCGCCTTGCCCTGCCAATCGCCGGACTGAAGATAGGCGTTCAGTTCCAGGTCGCTCAGCCGCTTCATCCGGACCGCGCTGACCACGTCCTTTTGCCACAGGCCGCGCGCAGTGCGCACGGCGACGGCGGTGATCACCTGGTGGCGGCGCCCGCCCAGTTTTGTCAGGAACTCCGCCGCCTCACCGATGTTTTCAGGCTTGCCGAGGATCCGCCGCCCCAGCGCCACCGTGGTATCGGCGCAGAGGATCACCTCATCCGCCCCAGGCACCAGCGCCTCGGCCTTCTGCCGGGCGATCCGCTGACAATAGACCCGCGGCTGCTCGCCCTGTCGCGGGGTTTCGTCGATGTCGGGGGCGCGAATCTCGTCGGGCTGAACACCCAAAAGCCCCAGAAGCTCACGCCGCCTGGGGCTTCCCGATCCCAATACAAAGCGCAATGGTCTGCGCTATTTGAAACGGTAGTTGATCCGACCCTTGGTCAGATCATACGGTGTCATTTCCACCTGAACCTTGTCGCCAGCCAGAACACGGATGCGGTTCTTGCGCATCTTGCCTGCCGTGTGTGCGATGATCTCATGGCCATTCTCAAGCTCGACCCGAAACGTCGCATTCGGCAGGAGTTCCTTCACGACACCGGGAAATTCGAGCATCTCTTCCTTGGCCATGTTTTCTCCTTGGTTGCACATCCCGACACAAAGGCCGGGCGCGCCCTAAATGAGCGCTTGCAGTCGTTTTTTCAAGGGGTATGTGAGCGAAGATCGCGTTTTCTGATCAACAGATCGCGCGCGTCCTGCTCGTCCCAATGGGCGCGGTTGGCCACTGTACCGACCCGACGCACCCGTTCGACGGATGTAAGGTCGACCTCGGCATATGTCCAGCCCGGGCAGTTCAATTCCCCTTCCGCCAGCACGCCGGTCGGCGGAAAGCCCAGGTCCGGCGGGCCAAAGACACCGCCCGCGCCGGTATTGGTGTCCACCGCTTCCGACCATGCGGCATCGCCCACGGTCGAAGCCATCACCGCAACACATTGATTTTCCAAGGCTCTCGCCATCGCCCCGATGCGCACCCGCCAATAACCCGCCAGGGTTTCGGTACACGACGGCACCAACAAAAGATCGACATCCCGCAACGCCCGGCCCAGCAACGGAAACTCGCTGTCGTAACAGATCAGGATGCCGATCCGGCCCAGGTCGGTGTCGAACAGGCTCAGCGGATCGCCCGGCACCACCCCCCAGGGGTCCCGCTCGAACTTGGTCATGATCTGCTTGTCCTGGTGCGACATCTCGCCCGAGGGCGCAAAGACGCGCGCCCGATTCACCGGTCTGTCGCCCCCCGCAAACACCGGCGCCGAGGCCGCACAGATATGAACCCCGTGGTCCCGGGCGAGTCGCGCATGCAATGCGTCGGCCTGCCCCACCCGCTCCGACACCGCGTGCAGCGAGGCTTCAAGATCCCCCGCCACCTCCAGCCCCGCCAGCGTCGCCAGTTCCATCGCGCCGTATTCGGGAAACAGCAGCAGTTCCGCCCCCTCCCCCACGGCCTCGGCCACCCATCGGGCAATCTTGGCCTCGTAGTCTGCCCAAGTCTCCAACACGTCCATCGGGTAGGCTGCCGTTGCAATCTTCACCACGTCCAGTCCTTCTCTGGTTCAAAAATATCCCGGGGGAGTCCCGCAGGGACGGGGGCAGAGCCCCCGAAGTTACAGATCAATATCCAGCGTCACCGGAAAATGATCCGACCCCACCACCAAGGCTTCGCGCAATTCCGGCGTCCGCCAACAGGCCGGATCGTTGAACGGATGCCATATCCGCCATTCCGGCCGTGTCGCATAGAGCGTCGGCGAGACAAAGATGTAATCCAGCAGCGCCTGAAGATACCGGTCCTCGCCCTTGATATAGAATCGCGCCGTCGTCGGCACAGCCCCCAGCCGCCGCTGCAACGCGATATTGGCGTTGGGATCATAAAGCCGGGGGCCGCGCCGTTCCTCACCCCGGATGATCTCGACCGAGGAACGGCCGAAAAGCTCTTCGTATTCGTCCAGCCCCGGCCCGTCGTTCATGTCGCCCATCACCATCAGGCATTCGCCTGCCTCCAGATGCTCCTCGATCCGGCGGCGCAGCCAGATCGCCTGGGCCAGTTGCTTGCGCCGGTTGGCGATGGCCAGGCGCATCACCTGGTCGCGGGTGGTGGCCCCATGCGGGGCCTTGGATTTCAGGTGCGCCCCGATCATCCCCAGGGTCTTGCCGCCCGCCGTTTCCACCGCCAGCTCCAGCGGCGGCTTGGAAAACACCACCCGGTCATGGCGCGCGTCAAAGTCGAGGTCGATCTGGAACTGGGTGTCGAATCGCGGCGCGCTGTCGCTTTGCCCGGGATCATGGCGCACCTGCATCGCGTCGGGGTCATAAAGCAGCGCGATTTCCTGCTGGGTGGTGTTGGTGAACCCGATCACCGCCTTGCGCGCGCGCAACCCGAAGGTCCGGGCAAAGGTTTCCAGCGCCCGCACCCCGTCACGGCCGCGGTGGCTGTCGGGGGCCTCGATCACCATCACCGCATCCGCGTCCAGCGCGGTAAACACAATACCCAGCGCCTCGGTCTGTTGCAGCCGCGTGATGTTGTGGCGCGCCGACCAGCCGCCATCGGCCAGAAGCTGGCCCCGGTCGTCGAACAAAGCGTCGAACCATTCGACATTGTAGGTCGCAATCCGCATGCCGCCCCCTGCCTGTGCCCGGCCACTATCGCCAGCATCCCGACCCCGTGCAAGCGGGTGCCCGGGCCCCGCCCGGGCGGACATGGGTATGAGCAATAACCGAACAATTTGCCGCAAAACCTGCGATCGGGCGAATAATCGACGCAATCGGTCCCTGTTTCGCCCAAATTCCGCATATCCGCCTGCAATTCACCTGCTAGTCTCCGGGGATGTTCCGACAGGGACACAACAAGAACGAAGGGAGAGTACAATGGCCTCAACTATCGTCGTCGGCTACGACGGCAGCGACAGCGCGCAGCGCGCGGTCGACTTCGCGGTCAGGATTGCCAAGGCGCAAGGCAAGTCACTGGTCATCGCGCACGTTCTGGAATGGTCGCCCTATTCCTTTCTGACCCCCGACGAGATCGAAGAACGGCACAAGCGCCGCGCGGAAGAGCTCAACCGGGCCGAGACCGCCCTGCTCAACCCGCTGGTGTCTTCGCTGGCCGGCAGCGGGGTCGAGATCACGACAGCGCTGAAATACGGCCATATCGCGGAAACGCTGGTCAAGGTCGCGCGGGACGTCGAAGCCTCGCACGTGGTGATCGGCCGGACCGGTCATTCCATGCTGGAATCGCGCCTCTTCGGCTCGGTTGCCGGCACCCTGGCCCAGGCCGCACCGGCCCCGGTCACAATCGTTCCTTAACAAATAATAAAACAGGGATCCTCATGACATCCATTGCAAAAGCCGCCGGACTGGCGGTGGCCGGGTCGGTCCTCTCCGCCGCCCCCGCGTTGGCCCAGTCCATCGATGACAAGGTCAATCAGATCTTTGCCAATTCAACCGGCTGGTTCGTCAGCTTCATCTTCTCGCCCTTCCCCGGCACCTCTTTCCCCTGGATCGTGATGTGGCTGGTTGTCGCCGCCACGGTCTTTTCCATCTATTTCGGTTTTGTTCAGTTCCGCACCTTCGGCCATGCCATCAAGCTGGTCAAAGGCGACTATTCCGACCCCAACGACGCAGGTGAGGTCAGCCACTTCCAGGCCCTTGCCACCGCGCTTTCGGGTACTGTCGGCCTTGGCAATATCGCCGGTGTGGCGGTTGCCGTGGGCATCGGCGGGCCGGGTGCCACCTTCTGGATGATCCTGGCCGGTCTTCTGGGCATGGCGTCCAAGTTCACCGAATGTACGCTGGGCGTGAAATACCGCAACGAGTTCTCGGACGGCCATGTCTCGGGTGGCCCGATGTATTACATGACCAAGGGTTTCGCCGAACGTGGCCTTCCGGGGGGCAAGATCCTCGCCGTGATGTTCTCGATCTTCTGCATCCTCGGGTCGCTGGGCGGCGGCAACATGTTCCAGGCCAACCAGGCCCATGCCCAGATCACCAACGTTGTGGGTGACTATCCCGGCTGGATCACCGGCGTGGTCTTTGCGGGCATCGTCTTTGCGGTCATCGTCGGCGGTCTGAAATCCATCGCCAAGGTGACGGAAAAGATCGTGCCCTTCATGGGCGTGCTCTACGTGCTGACAGCCGTGGTGATCCTGTTGCTCAATGCCAACATGATCGGCTGGGCCTTTGGCCAGATCTTCGCAGGTGCCTTTACCGGCCTCGGCGTGGCGGGCGGCATGGTCGGCGCGCTGATCCAGGGCTTCAAGCGGGCGGCCTTCTCGAACGAGGCAGGCGTCGGTTCGGCGGCCATCGCCCACTCGGCGGTGCGCACGAAAGAGCCGATCACCGAAGGCTTCGTGTCGCTGCTGGAACCCTTCATCGACACCGTGGTCATCTGCACCATGACCGCACTGGTCATCATCATCACCGGCCAGTTGATGGTTGATCCGGAAACCGGGCTCTACATGGTGACCGAAGGCGGCTCGATCCAGACCGTTGACGGCAATTCCGGCGTGGCGCTGACCTCGGCGGCCTTCTCGGCGTCCTTTGGCTGGTTCAAGTACATCCTTGCGCTGGCGGTGATCCTGTTTGCCTTCTCCACCATGATCTCGTGGTCCTACTACGGGCTGAAGGCATGGACCTACCTGTTCGGTGAAGGCGAAACGAAAGAGCTGATCTTCAAGGTGATCTTCTGCCTCTTCGTCATCATCGGCGCTGCAGCCAGCCTCGGCCCGGTCATCGACTTCTCCGACGCGGCGATCTTTGCGATGGCGGTGGTCAACATCTTTGCGCTCTACTTCCTGATGCCCGTCGTCAAGGGCGAGCTGCACAGCTACCTTGACCGTCTGAAGAGCGGCAAGATCAAGAAATACACCTGATCCGACATTCGGAATGGTGACAGGCCGGGCGCCCCGCGCGCCCGGCTTTTTCGTGTCTGACGCGGCGAAAGGCCCGGCGATTTGATCCGGGTCAAGGCCGTCGCCGGTGGGCGCACTACTGTGACCCTCGAACTCGCAGAACAGGAGCGACACCATGAGCCACACACCCCACGAACTGGCCGAGGATTTCCCGGAATTCGCCGACAAGCTGCATGCGCTGAAAGAAAGCGACAGCCATTTCGCGCGCCTCGCCGAGGCCTATCACGAGGTCAACCGCGCCGTGCATCGCGCCGAAAGCAACATCGAGCCAGTCGAGGAGCTGGCCGAAGTGGAGATGCGCAAGAAGCGCGCGGCGCTGAAGGATGAAATCCACGCCATTCTCCGCAAGGCGGGCTGAAACACCGGACTGCAACACCGGGCTTAAACACGGGACTTAAACACCGGCAAATTGAACAGGGCGCCGGGCATGGCGCCCTTATTCCGAGTATTTCGATCCGGTTCGGCATTGAAATCGCGAAGAAGCACCGCATATCCAACGGAAATATACATTTCCGGAGGACCTTATGCTCTTACGCGCCATCGACCGTTTTTTCAGCCACGAGGCGTCGGGGGGCATACTTTTGATGCTCTCGGCCGTCGCCGCCCTGATCGTGGCGAATTCCGGCCTGTCGGGCGCGTATGACGCCTTTCTCAACGCCTATATCGCCCTGACCGTCAACGGTGAAGGGCTGGAGAAACCCGCCATCCTGTGGATCAACGACGGGTTGATGGCGGTCTTCTTCTTCCTGATCGGGCTGGAACTGAAGCGCGAGATGCTGGAAGGCAAGCTCAAGAACCCGCGCGACGTGGTCCTGCCCGGGGCCGCCGCCGTGGGTGGCATGGCGGTACCGGCGCTGGTTTACGTGGCGCTGAACTGGGGCTCGCCCGAAACACTTGGCGGCTGGGCCATTCCGGCGGCCACCGACATCGCCTTTGCGCTGGGCATCCTGGCACTGGTGGGCAGCCGCGCGCCGTCGTCGCTCAAGGTCTTTCTGCTGACGCTGGCCATTCTCGATGACCTGGGCGCCATCCTGATCATCGCGATCTTCTATACCGCCGAGTTGAAGGTCGATTACCTGTTCCTTGCGCTGATCCCGCTGGCGGGGCTTGTCTGGCTGAACCTCAAGGGCGCGCACCGGATTGCCCCGGCGATCCTGCTGGGCGCGATCATGTGGTACTTCGTGCTGAAATCCGGCGTGCATGCGACGCTGGCCGGCGTGATCACCGCCTTCTGCATCCCGCTCAAGGACAAATGGGGCAAAAGCCCGCTGCATTCGCTGGAACACGGGCTGACGCCTTATGTGCTTTACGTCATCGTGCCGGTCTTTGCCTTTGCCAATGCCGGGGTTGTCCTCAAGGGGATGAGCTTTGCCGATCTTCTGGCCCCCCTGCCGCTGGGCATTGCGCTGGGCCTGATCCTCGGCAAGCAGATCGGCGTCTTCGGAGTGACCTTTGCGCTGGTCAAGGCCGGGGTCGCCCGGATGCCGTATGGGGCCAACTGGCTGCACATCTACGGTCTCAGCTGCCTGGCGGGCGTGGGCTTTACCATGTCGCTTTTCATCGGCTCGCTCAGCTTTGCCGACCCGGCGCTGATGAACCAGGTGCGGCTGGGCGTGCTGTCGGGGTCGCTGGTCTCGGCTTTGCTGGGCTATACCGCGCTGATGCTGGCCTCGCAGGCCAGCGAAGAGGAAGAGCCGGCAACCGCCGAGACAGCCTGATCTACTCGATCTCGTAGGGCAGCACGTCACGGTTGTCGGGCCGGACGTGCAGCCTCTGCTCCAGCGGCGGGATCGACCGCTGGTGGCACTTCGTCCGCTCGCAGATGCGGCAAGAAATGCCGATGGGCTCGAACGCGGCATCCTGGGCCACATCCATCCCGTCGGCATAGATCAACCGATCCGCATGTTCGACCTCACACCCCAGCGACATGGCATAGCGCCGCACCGGCGCGCCGTAACGCCCACCGCTCTTGGAAATGTCGCGCGCAATCGAGATATAGCGCACCCCGTCCGGCGTCTCGGCCAATTGCCGCAGGAAACGACCCGGCGTTTCAAAGGCACGGTGCACGTTCCACAACGGACAGGCCCCGCCGTAGCGGGCGAATTGCAGGCGCGTCGCGGAATGGCGCTTGGTGATCGTCCCCGCCTGGTCGACCCGCACAAAGAAGAACGGCACCCCCTTGGCCCCGGGCCGTTGCAGGGTGGACAGCCGATGCGCCACCTGCTCGATCGACGCGCCAAAGCGGGTGGCGAGGCGTTCAAGATCGTGCCGCGTTTCCTCTGCCGCATTCAGGAACGCGCCATAAGGCATCAGCGCCGCCCCGGCGAAGTAATTGGCCAGCCCCAGCAGCGCGATTTCCCGCGCGGTGTCGGACTGGAACCGTGCCAGATCCAGCGTGGCGTTCAGCAGCTTGTCCTGCTGAAGAAACGCCATTTGCAGCAGGACCTGGAAATTCCGGGTCTCGGGCGCGGATCTGTCCGACAGGGTCAACGTCCCGGACTGACGGTCAAAATGGCGCAGCCGGTCGGTCCCGGCGATGCGCACGGTGATGCCCTGCCCGTTCAGCCAGGCCTCGGCCGCGCCGGGCACATCGGCGCGCCGCGCCGTGGTGGCAAAATTCTCGGCCGCGCGGTCCACGGCGTCGATGTAATTGTCGCAATAATGAAAGAAGTCGCGCACCTCTTCCCAAGGGCTCAACTCCGGCCCGCCGCCTTCATGCCCGAGTGCGGCATCCAGCGAGGCCAGCCGCTCATGGGTCTGGCGATAGGCCCGGTGCAGCTCCAGGAAGGCCCGCGCCAACGCCGGGGCGTTCGAGGCCGTCAACCGCAGGTCCGCCAGCGGCGGCGCGCCGGCTTCGTCCTGGTTGAACACCGGATCGGCCAGCGCCTCGCGCATGTCCGACACCAACCGCTCGGCATCGCCCGAGGACAGCTCGGTCACGTCAAAGCCGAACTCCTGCGCCAGGGCCAACACAACCGTCGTACTGACGGGGCGGTTGTTGTTCTCCATCTGGTTGAGGTACGGCAAGGACACGCCCAGCTTGGCGGCAAAGTCCTTTTGCGTCAGCCCCAGCCGCGTGCGCGTTTCGCGCAGCTTGGCCCCGGCATAGAGTTTCTGCGTCGCCATGACATGCCTTTGCGGATTTGCGTCCCGCTCAGGCTACCTTTGCAAAGCCTTGGAAACAACCCGTTGGCTCCGCGCGCGCACGCACCGTCACGGCAGGCCCAGCCGCTTTTCCCGCTGGATCACGTAGAGGATGGCCACCACGCCCAAGGCCCCGGTGATCAGCATGATCCACAGCAAGGGCCAGGGGCCGGTTCCGGGCTGCAACAGCACCCCGGCCAGGGCCGAAAGCCCGGCACCGCCGCCGATCATGATCGCCCCACCCAGCCCGCTGGCCGTGCCGGCCAGGTGCGGGCGCACCGACAGGGTGCCTGCCGTGGCGTTGGGAATCGTCATGCCGTTACCGAGGCCGACAAAGGTCATGAAGCCGAAAAAGCTGAGCGCCGAGCCGTGGCCCATCGCAAAGACCAGCATCGACATCACCAACCCGAAGGTCAGGAAGAGACAGCCCCAGAGAATCATCCGGTTGATCCCGAACCGCGCCGAGAACTTGCCCGACAGCCCATTGCCGACCAGGTAGCCAACCGCAGGCGCCCCGAAGAAAAAGCCCAGCGTCGAAGGTTCGAGACCAAAAACCTCGGAGCCGACGAAAGGCGCACCGCCGAGATAGGCAAAGAAGGCGCCCGACGACAGCGCCGCCGCCATCGCGTAGCCCCAGAACCGCGGCGAGGCCGCCAGTTCGGGGTAATCCTGGAACTGGCGCAACAGGGTCTGGCCCGAGCGCATCTTGGTTTCGCCCAGGTCGCGCCATGCCAGCCAGAGCGTCCCCGCCCCGATCACGAACAACAGCCAGAACGAGGCTTTCCATCCCCAGAACTCATCCAGGACGCCGCCCACCAGCGGCCCCAGCATCGGCACGACCGCCACGCCCATCGTGACATAGCCGATCATCGAGGCCGATTGATCCGCCGGCACCATGTCGCGCACCACCGCACGGCTCAGCACCATTGCCACGACAACTGCCGCCTGTGCCATGCGGCAGATCAGGAAGATCGTGACATTCGGCGCAAAGATGCAGCCCAGCGTCGCCACCAGAAAGATCACCAGCCCGCCCAGGATCACCGGGCGCCGGCCCATCTGGTCCGACATCGGGCCAATCACCAGTTGCAGCATGGCGTTCACACCAAGGTAAATTGCCACCGACAGTTGCATCAGCCGATATTCGGTATCGAAAAAGGCGGTCATCCCCGGCAGTGACGGCAGGAAGATGTTCATCGCCAAGGCGGCAACCCCGGCAAGCAGGATCAGCGTGAAAATATGCGGCGGGGTGCTTGGGTCGAGAAATCGGACCACGGGTTTTTCGGACATGCCAATGTGTTACGCCCGGCCCGCGCCGCTGTCCATTGCCGCCACCGGCCAAAATGACGACAGCGGGCGCACAATGGTATGTGCATTTTTGCGGCAATTTGTGTGGTGATCGGGCAAACCGTGAATTTGCAAATATTCACCGCGTGTCGCGAAGTTATTTGCAAATATTCCATGTTTGCCTTGTCTCGTCGCCGCGCCGCAGTATTGTCCCGCCAATTGTCAAAGGGGCCCGACATGAAAGATATCCTCCAGGAACTCGAAGACCGCCGCCAGGACGCCCGCTTGGGTGGCGGACAGAAACGCATCGACGCGCAGCACGCCAAGGGCAAGTTGACCGCCCGCGAACGCATCGAGCTTCTGCTCGACGAGGACAGCTTCGAGGAATACGACACCTTCGTTGCGCACCGCAGCACCGATTTCGGCATGGAAGACAACCGTCCCGCAGGCGACGGCGTTGTCACCGGCTGGGGCACGGTCAATGGCCGCATGGTCTATGTCTTTTCGCAGGATTTCACCGTGCTTGGCGGCTCGGTCAGCGCCACCCACGCCCAGAAAATCTGCAAGGTCATGGACATGGCGGTGCAGAACGGCGCGCCGGTGATCGGCCTGAACGACAGCGGCGGGGCGCGCATCCAGGAAGGTGTCGACGCGCTGGCCGGCTATGCCGAGATCTTCCAGCGCAACATCATGGCCTCGGGCGTGGTGCCGCAGATTTCCGTCATCATGGGCCCCTGCGCCGGTGGCGCGGTCTATTCGCCCGCGATGACCGATTTCATCTTCATGGTGAAGGACAGCTCCTACATGTTCGTCACCGGGCCGGACGTGGTGAAGACCGTCACCAACGAACAGGTGACGGCAGAGGAGTTGGGCGGCGCATCCACCCACACCCGCAAGTCCAGCGTCGCCGATGGCGCCTTTGAAAACGACGTCGAAGCCCTGGCCGAAGTCCGCCGCCTGGTCGATTTCCTGCCGCTCAACAACCGCGAAAAGCCGCCTGTGCGCCCCTTCTTCGACGATGTGAACCGGCGCGACGACAGCCTCGACACGCTGATCCCGGAAAACGCCAACACGCCCTATGACATGAAGGAATTGATCCTGAAGGTCGGGGACGAAGGCGATTTCTACGAGATCCAGGAAGATTTTGCCAAGAACATCATCACCGGCTTCATCCGGCTTGAAGGCCAGACCGTCGGCGTCGTGGCGAACCAGCCGATGGTGCTGGCCGGCTGTCTCGACATCGATTCGTCGCGCAAGGCCGCGCGCTTCGTGCGCTTCTGCGATGCCTTCGAGATCCCGATCCTCACCTTCGTCGACGTCCCCGGCTTCCTGCCCGGCACGAGCCAGGAATACGGCGGCGTCATCAAGCACGGCGCGAAGCTGCTGTTCGCCTATGGCGAGGCGACAGTGCCCAAGGTCACGGTGATCACCCGCAAGGCCTATGGCGGTGCTTATGACGTGATGGCGTCCAAGCATCTGCGCGGTGACATGAACTATGCCTGGCCGACGGCGGAAATTGCGGTGATGGGGGCCAAGGGCGCGACCGAGATCCTCTATCGCTCGGAATTGGCCGACAAGGACAAGATCGCCAAGCGCACCGCGGATTACGAAGACCGCTTCGCCAACCCCTTTGTCGCCGCCGAGCGCGGTTTCATCGACGAGGTGATCATGCCCCACTCGACCCGCAAGCGGGTCAGCCGGGCCTTTGCCGCGCTGCGCAACAAGAAGCTGAGCAACCCGTGGAAGAAACACGACAATATTCCGCTCTGAGCCTATGAGAGCAGCGCGCAGCACACCCACCAGGGAGACCCGGGCATGACCGGCTGGCATATCATCCGTGACGACCGCGCGCTGACCCTGTCACGCCACGCGGTGCCGCGTTTCGACGTGGCGGCCGAGACCCGCTTTCCGCCGCTGCGGATGCTGCCGCTGGCGCAGATGATTCGTCAGGACATGTGGCGGTTGCTGCAAAGGCTGCGGGGGTTCGCTCCGGTGGTGACAGTCCGCGAAACAGAGACCGGGTTGCACGTCACAGCCGGCGGTTCGCTTGCCTGCCCGGCACCGAAACGGCACGTAGAGGCGGAAATCCGCTCATTACTGGAAAGTGAAGACGGAAGACTTCGCTGGGAACGTTGTGCGCGGTTGACCCAAGGAAAGGGTGTGTTATGAGCCTTTCTCGAGACAATGTTTATGCGGCACGAGGGGGACTCGAACGCCGCGCAGCCCCGGCGGGAGGAGCCCTGCAAAGGGGTCGGGGCTGCCACTTGTTTTTCGCTGCCTTGTTTTTCGCGACCATGACCGCCCTGATGCCGCTGGACGCCCTGGCCGATGGCGCGCTGGTCACGGTGCCTTCGGGCCAGCCTGTCTACCTGTTGGAATATGTCGACGAGACCGCGACCGAAGACGCGATCTTTCGCGCCCGTTATGTCGCGCCGCAGCTGGCCGAAATGGCCGAATCCCTCGAAGCGGTGTTGACCGACATGGAGCACCTGTGCAACCGCCAGGCCATTCCGAACGTCATTGCCGCCGGGCTGTCCCCGGCGCGCATTGTCGTCTCGCTCAGCGCCGAACCGCTCGACCTTGGCGTTATCGCACCCGAAGTGGCCCAGGTTTTCGAGGCCTTTTCGCTTCACGACAACACCTGTATCTGGGAGCTCTACTGATGTGCCCACAATATCTTGCGCCCACTCCCTTGCCGGCAGGCTGGTTTGCGGCTTTCCCGCCACAGCCGCTTGCGCAAGGAGGAATTGCGTATATTTCCGAATACTTATCCAGTAAACTTAAGGCGGGTTACACCCAAGTGACCTCACATTTGTGTCGGTATGGTGCCGGGCGCTTCGCGCGGGGCCATGCCGTTGTGACTGACAGGAGAACCTTATGTCCAAGAGCATCAAGCTCATCGCAGCGCTTGGCCTCTTCACCGCTGTTGCCGCGTGTTCGCAGCAGCAGGAAGAGGAATACATCGTTGTGGATCCGGAGCCGATTTCGGTCGAGCCCGTCTACACCGGCAAATACAAGTAACCAGACTTCGGGGCAGGCCCCCGGGCCTGTCCCGCTTTCCGCCCTCCTTGTCCGGGGAGGCGCGGCATGATCAAGCATCGCGGCTTCCCCGGCCGCCTTCCGGGCACCGATTTCCAATTCACCATCCGCCGTCCCAATCCCAAGGGCGTGACGCCGATCACCCGGCGCGAACGGTTTCGCGACCGTCGCCCGCCCGACAAGCGCGCGGACCTGTGGTTCATGGCCGCGCTCTGGGAACATTTCGGCGACCAGCCCTTTGAACGCGGCAACCTGGATGCCGGGCGGCTGTCCTGGCTGTTCGGGCGCGAGGTGCTGGCGCATGACGATCCCTTCGATCCGCAATCCTACGAGGCGCTGCTGATCATCGATCCCGTGGCGGCACAGCGGTCGTTCCCCGAGGCTTTTGCAGACGGCGGACCGGCCTGATGAGCGGGAGTCTGCCCATATCACGCGCAAACACGCGAAGCGCCGCCGACGGATTCGGCCGGTGCCGGTTTCGCTTGGCATCAGTAGACTCAGCGCGCAGGTTGCAACCCGTACGAGTATGGCAGGCGTTCCAGTCGTTGCCTGCCAATCATCATTACCGTTTGACCTGCGGGCGGCTCTGCGCGTCCCCTTCGTATCCGCCCGCACCTTTTTCAAGTCGCCATCGCCCTGCCCGCTCATCCCGGGGCAGAGGCCGGGGCGCAGACTGTCGCCAATCGGCATCACCCCGCTGCACTTCCGCAGCAAACGGGGTTACGCGGCGTCATCTTGCGGCTATGCTTCCCCTCATAGAGCTTCTGGCACAAGGGGCACAAAATGAGAGCAGTAAAGCCAATTCTTTTGACAATGGTTCTGGCCTGTGTCGCAGCGACGCTGTCGGCCTGCAGTCGTGCGGAAACAACCTCCCGCTCGGCTTTTTCGATGGTGGCAATGCCACTGCGCTGAACCCGCATACTCTCACGTTCTGCAGACGGCTCCCGGCGCATTCCGCGCCGCGGAGCCGTTTTGCGTGCGCCTCATGAAGACCCGGAAGGATTCCCCATGTTCAAGAAAATCCTGATCGCCAATCGCGGCGAAATCGCCTGCCGCGTGATCAAATCCGCCCGCAAGATGGGCATCAAGACCGTGGCGATCTATTCCGACGCCGACAAGCACGCGCTGCACGTGAAGATGGCCGACGAGGCGGTGCATATCGGCCCGCCGCCGGCCAACCAGTCCTATATCGTCATCGACAAGGTGATGCAGGCCATCAAGGACACCGGCGCCGAGGCGGTGCATCCCGGCTATGGCTTCCTGTCCGAGAACCCCAAGTTTGCCGAGGCGCTTGAGGCCGCAGGCGTGGCCTTTGTCGGCCCGCCGGTGGGGGCCATCGAGGCGATGGGCGACAAGATCACCTCGAAGAAGATCGCGCAGGAGGCCGATGTCTCGACCGTGCCGGGCTACATGGGGCTGATCGAGGACGCCGAGGAAGCCGTGAAGATCTCCAACCAGATCGGCTATCCGGTGATGATCAAGGCCAGCGCGGGCGGCGGCGGCAAGGGCATGCGGATTGCCTGGAACGACGACGAGGCGCGCGAGGGTTTCCAGTCGTCCAAGAACGAGGCGGCCAGCAGCTTTGGCGACGACCGCATCTTTATCGAGAAATTCGTCACCCAGCCGCGCCACATCGAGATCCAGGTGCTGGCCGATGCCCACGGCAATGCGGTCTACCTGGGCGAGCGCGAATGCTCGATCCAGCGCCGCAACCAGAAGGTCATCGAAGAGGCCCCCTCGCCTTTCCTGGATGAGGC
>ERZ1699650.67-NODE-67-length-66562-cov-22.971988_pt1 | contig 66562 bp, 68 predicted proteins | sample MGYA00581512_ERZ1699650 | MGnify/ENA primary metagenome ERZ1699650 (study PRJEB42348, sample SAMEA6618698) | metagenome | isolation source: Polyester-degrading enrichment culture growing on monomer terephthalic acid, Te | collected 2019-05-17 ... | reverse complement strand
CTGGTATTGGGCCGACTGCAACCGCCCCATCGCTCCGCCTTCGAGGGTCACCGGCACGCGTTGGTTTACACCGGCTGGCAATTGAGGCATCGGGTTGGCTGGCAACGCCATTGCCTCTGGGAATATAGGGGCCTCTGAACCTTCAACCGGGTTTACGTCAATCTGCCCAAAGAGTAGGGGATCATTGCCGCTGACTTCAAGTAGTTGACCTGAGTCACGGGCGATCCAGCCTATATCCCAGCGCTCACCGGGCCCAAGGGTGATCACCTCGGGAACGGGTTCGGGAATGGCCAGCGGTTGGCCATCTTTTGCGAGCCACAGGGCTCCCGGAAATGATGCATGTAACTGTAGAATCCTATTGGTGGCCGTGTTGACCAGCCTCAGTCTGACCCGTTCGCCCACGTTTGCCTGACCCCGCCAGGGGCCGGCCCGGTGATTGATGGTTAGAAAGTTACCCATTCGACCCGCATGTGACTGGTTGTGACGGTTAGCAAACGCCGGGTCTATACGACCGTTCCTGCTCAGACTCCAGTCATCAATCAACAGTGGCCAGTCCCGCTCGAAGCGAGGCTCGCTATTGCCGGTGACGACCAGTGCGCCATAAAGCCCACGTGCCAATTGTTCAATGGTATTGTGGTGGCTATGAAACCAGAACGTGCCTGCATCCGGTGACAGTATCTGATAGTCAAAAGAGTCACCTGGCTCTATGGGTCGCTGGGTGAGGCCAGACACTCCGTCCATTGCATTGGCAACTCGAACTCCGTGCCAGTGAATGGTCGTTGGTTCCGGTAATTGATTGGTCACACGTATTGTTTGCATGACACCCTGTTGTAATGTCAACTTCGGCTGGTTATAGGACCAGATCGGGGTAGGCGTTGCGAGCCACGACGCCGTTGTTTCCCGCGCCTGAATATTGATAGGCGGCACTTGTGGTTGGTCAGCCCAGATTGACCAGGGCAACATTGAAGCCGCAGTCAATTGTGCCCCTGTCTTGATCCATTGCCGTCGTGTCAGATTCATCTTTAGTGTCCTCGGTTAACCTAAGCTACCGGCTGCGGGAAACAGCCTCAACATCCAGGAAGCAATACGACTCATGACGCCTGTCATCACCAACCACCCCATCAACATGATTAAACCCCCCGCTAGCCGATGAAGCCATTTTGCGATGCGACCCCAACCGGACAGACGGCGTTGTAGATACTCAAGGAACAGTGCTGCTAATAAAAAAGGAACTGCAAGTCCCAGAGAGTACATCAACAGCAACAGCATTCCTGCCTGTGACTGAGAAGCCAGCGAAGACATCGCAAGAATTGATCCGAGAATTGGGCCTATGCAAGGCGTCCAACCAAAGGCGAACACCAGACCAAAACCGAAGGCTGCGAGTGGCGTTCCTCCTTCTTTTATAATCATAAGGCTACGGGTGTCGCGCTGCAGCCACGGCATGGGCACTAGCCCAGCCATAAACGCACCAAACAGGATCATTAACCCACCGCCAATCCAGGTAGCCTCTTGCTGGTACTCACGAAAGAGTTGTCCCAGGGCTGTGCTGCCCGCTCCCAGAGCGATAAAGACGAGTGTAAAACCCAGGATAAACATAACGCTCAGTACGAGCCGCCAGAGTCGGTCAACCTGACCTGCCTGACCTCCGATAAAGGACAAATAGCCAGGCACCAGGGGCAAAGTGCAGGGGGAAAAGAACGATACCAGTCCCCCAATGAAGGCGGTCAGCAATCCAATGCTTTCTAACCCACTCACAAGCGAGAGCTGGTATTACTGTGAGGCGGTTCGCTGAAGGCTAGAAAGTACAGCAGCCCCAGGTTCAGTATTGGTACCAGAGCCAGAACACTGAGGATGCCTGGAAATCCAAGCTTTTCGCAGATTCGCCATAAAGGTATGATCACCAACGCGGCAACCAATGGCCACCAGACCAAGTGCATACCCCAACTCATATCCATCATCATGTTGTAGTCTCCTATTTTTTTGAGCGAGATTGTGGGTGCGGATAGGGAATCTCGGCGTGATTGCCCTTAACCTTCACCTACTTGTTAAATGTCATTGATCGCCTGTGCCTCACGAATAAAAGCGAGGATGAATGTCATTTGAGTAAACCCAACAGTGGTTTGCGGCGGCATGTCGCCAAACGACCAGTGGTGTTGCCGTGACCCCTGTGTTACTGCACGGTAGAACGCCTTATTTGAATGGTGTCCGGCGTTATAAATGGAATGGATTAATGGAGGCCCGGACTCTGATCCCCCGGCATTCAACCCATGACAGGAAGCGCATGTTTGATTGAACATTCGCTGTCCTGTCAGCGCCTTATCTGATAGCCCATCAACAATTACATCAACATGATTTGGCCTATCATCCGCTGCGAGTTTTGGAGCCATGAGTACGGCCTGTATGCTCATGGCAGCAATCAAAACTGTACCGACTGAGTATGTTCGGAAACGCTGGCGTATAAGTATGTCTGATACTGACTTTGACATTGAGGTAATCCTCTACTGTTGACGAATGTGTTGTGTTGTGTTGGGTTGAGAGCCACCGTAGTCCGCGAAGCCATTGCATGTATTATTGCCCTTCAGTCTAATCATGGCTAAATGCACAGGTATCCAAGACGGCAACAGTAATCACAAGACTATTTGCGACAAGCCCATTATAAAAATCGTTGAATGTCGTACCGCGAAAGCAGCAATTCACAGGATCATCAATGAATGATGTTTAAGTCGATCAAACAGTGGACTCATGAATCACCTCAGCATCCATTTCAATCCGGAATAAAGTGACGCTCAGGCAGCGACGTAGCACCACGTAAGGCGGCACTTGACGTAAGCAGGCAGGAAATTAGGCCTGTATCTGACCGGACCAATATTGCAAACGAGGAAAGGTTAGAGGCTGGGTGGACGTTCCAGTGAGCGATGATAGCCCGAGAGAAGTGGGTGATTGACCACTGTTTGATAGGGCACGGTTACCTGCGGTACACCTTTAACCGCAATCGGTGAGCCCTGTATTGATAAAGGGACGTTACAAGTGGAAACTCCGCATTGCGATCGTACTTGGCTTGAGGAATTATCCAATTTGCAATGTTCAGAACTGTGGATGTGGCACGATACCTGGGTGGGTTTCGGCCCGTTGGGAATGGTAGCCGCCCAAGCAGACAAAGCTCCGGCTACCTGGAATGTAACCAAGAGTGCCATCAGGATGTATCGAAGCTTGAAGGGCGTCATTGTGAGTGTCACTATTTTTAAACTAGGATTACTCTACTAGCAGGAGGATTGAATTTCCAGTCCAAGACGTTTTTTTTACCAATTGAATACTGGTTTTTGAATGACCTGAAATATCCAAGCCGGAGGTACTTGATAACCTACGCAACCATATTAAGTATGAGTCCTGCCGAATAGACCCACTGCACTGATTCTAACTTGAACAACGAGTCTCGCATCTAGACTGTGCTCCGAAGAGCATACAAATGCTCGATTAATACTGGTGCAATTTCAGGGCAGTAACACACGACGCGACTGCATTTTCCTTTGGTAGTTTCCACTCGCATCGAGACTAGTCTATGTGCAACGTCTAAATTCTGAATCCGTAAGGCCACCAATTCAGCATGGCGAAGCGCTACAAATTACGCTAACGACAGCATTAGTCGATCCCGGATGGACAACATTGCCGCAATACTGAGAAAGTGACGACACTGCTCATCGATGGGGATGCTTGGCAGCTTTATTAATCGTGGGAGCATGCCCCTGACAAACCCTCCATGTTCAGGCGCTTGGCGAAGCCGGCCATGCTGTCCACGATGTATGGGGTAGTGATTGCAAAGGCCCTGAAATACCAGGTGGTCGTACCATAACCGGATGGCAGTAAGTCGTTGGTGTAGGGTTGAATTTGCCACAGCACTATTTGTACCAGGTAGCTGCTCACAGATGTATAGCGTGACTTGCTCGAATGTCGCAAACTCAGGTTTCAGTCCATTCTTTTCGCAATACAATAAGTAATGAGCAATGGTGCGACCATAGGCGTCTATTGTGGCTGTCGCACGTCCCAGATTAGCCAACAGCTCCAACTACTCATGAACACTGGGATAGCGGCTTAACACTTGTTTGTACAATGGGGTGGTGACCATATGCGGCTCCTGGGTGTCAACGCATTCATATTAGTTTAAGAGCAGTCCAACTAACTTTATACAGGGCATAGTTAGAACTGAACACCGTTACCTGGTTCCGCCGTACCAGATCCCGAATCTTGAACATCGGCGCTCCCATGGGGATACCCATTGCCTTAGCCTCGGCCGACCGGGCAATGACAAAGCCGTCATTATTGGAAAGTACCGCCACTGGCCGGCCTCTAAAGCGAGGCTGGAACAGCTGTACGCGGGAGGCATACATTGAATTCACGTCAATGGGCGGGATCACCGTCGGTTTCAGACAACACCTTCGAGCATGGGTTTGACCACAAAGGTGACGACGCCGAAGATTTCGAGCTGCTGATCCCCACTCAGTTCGATGTCCGGGTTATCATCGCTCATGGCTATGATTTGCATGCAGGGGCTGGTCTGAATGCGCTTCACCAGGAAATCGCCCTTCACCATAGATTGCCCCTCTGCACGGAGCACATAGGTAGCGGCGAGGCGCCTGATCATCAGCTCATTGAAGTCCAACTGGCTGTCCAGATGATCCCGGGACGGGCCCGGAAAACTCGCGTGCACTGGGTCTATATAGAGTGGAACTGCGCTTGGAAGGGGTTATCGGTCAGATTAAGGAGTACTGCTTTCATGACACACTGCTGTATGAATAGCCAGCATTCTAAGCATGGTTAGCCAGAGAGCAAGGCGGACTGTGGGCCTAATCTCGACAAACTGGGTTTCTGTAGGGCTCTATCGGGTCTCGGAAGGCTCTAAAGTAAGCATTTGTACGGTGTTAAACGCGCATTAATGAAAACTGTGAACCAATGTTATCGAGTGTCAGAATGGGCTGCCGGGCAAATTTTCTTGTGAAAACCACATTTATGTAACTATCAGAATCTCGTTTCGATGGCTGTGGTCGATGAAGGCGGGGAAGAGTCGACGCAGAGACTGGATCAGTCATCTTTATGCTGATAATGGAGCGTTAATTGAGGATTCAGTGCGTATATCAGCCGGGGACTTTTTGTCGTTGGCTTGATGGAAGGGTGAGACTCCTCTACAGGATTTGGCATAAGCGTGTCTGCTTTTGGCTCGATTTATTGGAGACCCGCCATTTGAGTTAGAACCGTGAAGCCGAATGCCTTTGAGTCTAAGGCTTGCGTACGGATGGTTCTAATTCATCACTTGACCTCACTAATCCATTGCACTACCAACCGGCAGGAGGCGTGCTTATTAACTTGAAAATGCGATAATGTAAAAAGGTTAATATTCCCAGGGTTTTTCATCAATTGCCAAATTGAGATTACATGCTTGTGTAAGTAAGAACCAACTCCGAAACGCATTTAATATGCGGTTTCTCACTTTATGATCTAACTATTTCTCATTTTATGCCTTAGCTGACAATTGTGCTTTCATGCTGTTCTGCTCAGGTGCTACTTTTAAATCTCTTCGTAATACCTTCTCTGAAAAATCTGAAAAACATCAATTGTGTCGAAATCAGTAGAAGTTTGAATAAATTGGTTGGTAAGTTCTTACATGTCTTGGTGGCTTCTAGGTGAAGGATTGAGTTCATGCTTAGCCATTTGACTAAATAATATTAAGAAGAGCATTATCTCGCCTAAAGAGATAGGACAATCGAAATGTCATGTTCTACTTCCGCGATCCCTTAGTTCCAGCGGGGATTACTCCGTGTAAAAATGGATATATTCAATGACATCGTGATGTTTTGTAACACGAAACGGCAGCACGGTTTCAGTGGTGGTTTATCACCTCAAAAGTATGAGCAACCGTATTATGAGGCTGATAGGCGACGAGTGAACTGGTGGCGATTCATCGAAGAGTGACACCTTTTTGGTGTTCACTCCCCGGGATATATCAAATAGGGTGCCTTAAATAGCCTCCTGGTAACGTGGCTTCCAGTCCGCGGGTAGTTCACCTTTGATGATAAGGCTGAGCACATCATCTTTGCTGACGTCATCAATATTATGCGTGCCGACGTTTTTTCCCTTGTTCATCACCATGACACGATCACACAGATCGAATACATCATGCATGTCGTGACTTACCAGGAAGATGCCAATACCTTGGCTCTTCAGCTCTTTGATCAATTCAGACACCATGGCGGTTTCCGAGGGGCCAAGTGCGGCGGTAGGCTCATCCATAATCAGTATCTTGACGTTGAAGTAAATGGCTCGGGCGATGGCGATAACCTGGCGCTGACCACCCGATAGACTGCAAACCGGATCAAGCAGGTTTTTGAAATTCGGATTCAGTTTATGAAGTACCGTACGCGCCTCTTCGAGCATGCGTTTGTCATCCAGATTACCGAAACGCGTTTTCAACTCTCGTCCCAGGAATAGATTGGACGGTGCATCCAGGTGGCTTGCCAGCGCCAGTGTCTGATAAATAGTTTCAATGCCCAGGTCACGGGCATCGTGGGGTGAACTGATTTTAACTTCCTCACCTCTAACGCTAATACGACCTTCATTTGGAACCATGGCACCCGACAGGATTCTCATCAGGCAGGACTTGCCGGCACCATTGTGCCCAAGCACGCCAACCACTTCTCCTGCATATAGGTCCGCGGATACACCATTAACGGCTCGGACACCGCCAAAGTGCTTTTCGATGCGCTCCATTTTGACGAGCGGTGTTTCTTGTTGTTGCGACGATCTCATTGACAGGCTCCGAGTTATGCACTGGCGCCCGGATGCCGAATGGCACGCCGGGCGCTTATTCCAGGTTTAGTACAGGACGTTTTTAGCAACCGGCTCATCAATGTTCTGTTCCGTTACCAGAACAACACCGGTATCGATGAAGCTGTTGACACGTTCACCATTGATCAGGTCAATGATGGCTTCAACGCCCAATTCACCCATTTGGAAGGAACCCTGAACTGCGATGCCTTCGAGCGTGCCTTCACGAACAAAGTCTTGAAGGTCGCCGTTGCCATCGAAGCCAAAGGCCGTCACCTGGCCAGCTTTGCCGGATTGAACCAATGCACGGCCCATGCCGACGGCAGTCGGTTCGTTGGCACCGAAGATTCCGTCCAGGTCATCATTGGCGGCCAGAACATCGGTGGTTTGATTTAATGCAGTCGCCATTTGTGACTGTGAATAGTAAGGGCCTACGATCTCGATGTTGGAGTTCGCGTCCAGGTAATCGACAAAACAGCCAACTCGACCGATTTCAGACCCGGCACCGGCTACATAGGACATGACCGCAACTTTACCGTTGGTACCGACCTCGTCGATCATGTTTTTGGCGACCAGTTCACCGGCTGCGCAGTTATCAGTGGACAGAAATGCCTGGTAGGTACCTTCGGCTCCTTCGCCCAGACCGGAGTCGATGATTACTACCGGAATTGCGTTTTCGTAGGCTCGCTTGACCGCCGGCGCCAACGCTTCCGGATCAGAGGGAGCCAGAACGATGCCAGAGACTCCACGGTTCACGGCGTTCTGAACCAAGTTGACCTGTTCGGCGATGGCTGTCTCGGAGGCTGGACCATTAAAGGTGAAGCTGTGTTCCGATTGACCTTCCAGAGCAGCAGCGGCCCCTTTATTGACGTTCTGCCAATAGTTGGAGTTTGTGGTTTTAACGATCACCGCGATCTCGCCTGCGGACGTTGTCATTGAAGCAAGGGTTAGTGTTGCAGCAGTAAAGAGTGCTTTCTTTGTTATCTTCATTTGTTGTTCTCCTCGTTTGTCTGAAGATTAAATTCAACGCCGGTTGCGGATCTGGTCAATATACACCGCCAGGATGACCACAAAGCCGATGATGATCTGCTGGATAAAGGCGGATACTCCGGCCATGTTCAGGCCGTTACGAAGAATGCCGATGATAAAAGCGCCTATCATCGTGCCACCAATATTGCCAACGCCGCCCATCAGGGAAGCTCCACCGATGACCGCGGCGGCGATAGCATCCAGTTCGTACATTACACCCTCGTTTGGCTGGGCAGTGACCAGGCGGGACATCAGGACGATGCCCGCCAGCCCGGCCAGTGCGCCGGAGAGTGTGTAGGCAATGACTTTGGTCTTGTCGACCTGAACACCTGCCAGCCGAGCGGCTTCTTCACTTGAGCCGGTGGCGTAGATATGACGACCGATCGAGCGGCGGCGCAGCAGGTATGCCACCAGGATGGCGACCAGTAACAACAGGATGGCTGGATAGGGGATGCCCGGGAAAACCACGTTTGGGAAGCCGTTGTCACCCTGTTCAACGATGCGAAACAAGGCACCGTTGCCGAGCACACCAAAGGATTCACCGAGGCGTGAAATAGGCGCTGCGCCGGTCAGTTCAAGGGCCAGGCCGCGTGCCATCATCATCATGCCCAGTGTGGCGACAAACGGAGTAATGCGCAGTTTGGTAATCACCAGTCCGTTGATCAGGCCGCAGATCGCACCGACACCAACGCCTAACAACATGGCAGGAATAACCGGCATACCGCTTTTAACCAGCATGCCGGTGACTGTACCGGACAGGGCCAGAATCGAGCCCACGCTGAGGTCGATGCCGCCTGTAATGATGACCAGTGTCAGACCGATGCCTAACAAGCCGATAACGGAGGTTTGCAGTAGTACGGTGAGCGTGTTGTTGACCGACAGGAATGCGGCGTTCCCGAAGGTAAAAATAATGATCAGAATTAGCAGAGAAAGCAGCGCGGAAACTTTGTGAAAAGCGTCCGTCGACAACTTGAAGGATCTCCCTTGCATTCGCAAACGGGCAAGATACTCAGCCATGTCATGTTCTCCAAACGGTTTTTTATTATTGAGTACATTTAGTATGACTTGGGGTTTTTGATTGTGTCAATGGTTTTTTTTGATTGTGTACAGGTTGGTGGTAATCTAGTCGCATCGCAATATTAAGCTCTGCACAGGTTTGCTATGGCTAGAACAGATGAGCGCTTTCGCGAAGCGTACAATGCCCTGATAGATATTTGCTCCTCGGTTCCCCTGGGGGATTCGCTGCCATCCGAGGCGGCCCTGTCCAAGCGGCTCGATGTCAGTCGTACCGTTATCCGCTCTGCTTTGAATCGGTTGAACGATGTTGCCATCATTCGTTGGAATGGTCGGGATAAACGCCTGATACGCGAGCCAGACAAAACGGACCTTATCGACGTTCCGACAGAGACCATGAGCAATGACGAACTTGAACGCCGTTTCCTTAATTGGGTACTGCGTTTCGATGTTCCCCCTGGAACGTCGTTGAACGTTTCGGAAATGTGTCGGCAATTTCATGTGCCGGCCCATGCGTTGCATGAATTTCTGGCTTCACTAAGTCGCTTTGGACTGGTCGAGCGGCGTCCGAAAGGTGGCTGGCAATTGCTGGGCTTTACCCGCGAGTACGCGGTTGAGCTGTTTGAGCTGCGAACCATGATTGAATTGAACGCTGTATCGCGTCTGGTGCAATTGCCTGAGGATCACCCGGTCTGGTCACAACTTGATGAGCTGGAGTGTGAGCACGAAGCACTTGCTGCCCAAATTGATGAGCGCTACAACGACTTCTCCGTTTTGGACGAGCGCTTTCATACCGCACTCGACAGCGTGACCCACAATCGTTTTATAGCGGAGCTGCAAAAGGTCATCGCGCTGGTTTTCTATTACCATTATCAATGGGACAAACGCGACGAACGGGAACGCAACGAAGCCGCTATTCAGGAGCATTTGGCGTTGATCAAGGCGTTGAAGAGTCGTGATGAGACGACGGCCCTGAAGGCGGCGCGCCACCATCTCAACACCTCTAAAAAGACACTGATGTCATCGCTTAAAACGCACAATCATCAGTAATAGATACCACCTAAGCAACGGAAGACAGCGATAGCGAGTGCCGGCGGCGTTTGTTGACACGCCGCTTTTTTATGTGCTATACAGTTTTTAATAATTAAAAACATTATGGTGTCTGGCGTTCAGTCGACACGAGTGAAGCGCGATTCGCAGTCGCTGGATAGTGTCCCGCCTCTGTGTCACTCGACCGAGTTTCCGGCACCCCGTAGCGATTCAACTAAGGAGAATAAGATGAAACAGGTGATCTGTAAGAAGCCCGGGGAAATGGCTCTGGAAATGGCCGAAAAACCCAGTCCAGCGGCAAATGAAGTATTGGTCGGTATCAAGCGTGTGGGACTTTGCGGTACCGATATTCATGCCTATTCAGGCAATCAGCCCTATTTTCAGTATCCGCGTGTATTGGGTCATGAGCTGGCTGGGGTGGTCGATTCTGTTGGTGCCGATGTTACCTCGATCAAACCCGGCGCCACGGTTTATGTGACGCCCTATATTGAGTGTGGCGACTGTGTCGCCTGTCGCCAGGGCCGTCCAAACTGTTGTACCGGTATCAGTGTTTTGGGTGTTCATAAAGATGGCGGCATGTGCGAATACCTCTCGGTTCCGGAGTCACACGTCATCACCGCCGAAGGCCTGGGGCTCGATCAGCTGGCACTGGTTGAGTGTATGGCAGTTGGTGCCCACGCTGTTCGACGCGCCGAAGTGCAACCGAATTCAACAGCGCTGGTGGTTGGCGCCGGCCCTATTGGTATGGGGATCGTACAGTTCGCGCGGGCACGTGGCGCTAAGGTATTTGTGGTCGATACCAATCAGGATCGGTTGAAGTTCTGCCGTGACATCTTGGGTGCGACCGCCGTGATCTCGGCACAGGATGATGTGGCTGGCGAGCTGGAAAAACTGACCGGTGGGGACTACCCGAATGTGGTTTTCGATGCTACCGGGAACCCCAAGGCGATGATGGCCGGGTTTAATTGGACGGCGCACGCCGGGAAGTATGTCCTGGTTAGCGTGGTCGATGCCGACATTACTTTCAATGATCCGGAATTTCACAAGCGTGAACTGTCGCTGTTGGGTAGCCGAAATGCAACTCGTGAAGATTTCGAACACGTGGTCCGCAGCCTGCAAGATGGCACTGTTTTGTCGACTGAAATGGTGACCCATCGCTGTGGTCTGGACGAACTGCCCGAGGCAATGATTCAGTGGACTCAGCCGACCAGCGGTATCATTAAAGCGATTGTGGAGATCGACTGATGTCCAAGGTGGCCGATCCACTAATCCTGCAATTCGGTACCAGTCGCTTCCTGCAGGCACATGTCGATTATTTCGTCAGCAAGTCGATTGAGGCCGGGCGGTCGAAGGCCCCGGTGGCAGTGGTGCAAACCTCTGCGAGCCCAGCGGGTAAAGCACGGGTCGATGCGTTTAACAGGCTGGACAGCTATCCAGTCCGTATTCAGGGTATTGAAGCGGGCAAAAAGGTCGACCGAGTCGAACAAGTCAGTAGTGTCCACTGTGCTTTTCAGGCCGAGCGGTCCTGGGACCAAATCACTCACTTGTTTTGCCATCAGGTGAGTCATGTGGTTTCCAATACGGCGGACAATGGTTACCTGTTAGACCCGAATGACCGGTTGACCGACGAACCGCCAGTCAGTTTTCCCGCTAAGTTGGTGGTACTGCTGCAGGCCCGTTATCGCCATAACGGCGAAGGGCTAACACTGATGCCATGCGAACTGATTGCAGACAATGGCCGGGTACTAAAGGATACGGTTTTGTCATTGGCAAAAGACTGGCAATTGGAAGAGGGCTTCCTGTCCTGGTTGGAGCAGCAATGTATTTGGGTGAATTCACTGGTGGATCGCATTGTTTCGAGTCCTCTTGATCCGATTGGTGCCGTTACCGAACCCTACGCGCTTTGGGCCATTGAAAACCAGCCAGGCCTGCAGCAACCGTGCGATCATCCGGCGATTCGGCTCGTGGATGACCTGGCACCTCTGGAACGACTCAAACTGGGTGTGCTGAACCTGTCGCACAGCTTTTTGGTTGAACATTGGCTGTCGATGGACTCGAGCAATGTGGAGACGGTATTTCAGGCCATGAACAATGAAGTTCTGCGCGGCAGTCTCGAAGCTGTTCTGGCGGAAGAAGTGGTGCCCATCCTTAAATCAATGCGGCTGGGCGAAGATGTCGATGCTTATGTTGATACCGTCCGTGACCGTTTCCTGAATCCGTTTCTGGATCATCGTCTTGCCGATATCGCCCAGAATCACACCGATAAATTGAAGCGTCGAATTTTGCCGATATGGCAGGCGCGTGGTGATCTCGATTGTCCGCGACTGTACCGTTGTTTGAAACGGTATCAACTGACCTCCGAGGTGAACGTATGACTCAATCGAACACATTGAAAGTGCATCCGGACGATGATCTGGTTGTCGCTTTGGCTGACTTAAGCGCAGGCGAAGACGTTGTCGTTGGTGATCAGACGCTGAGGTTGCAAGAAGCGGTCAAAGCCAAGCACAAGTTTGCACTGCGTGCCTTTACGCCGGGTGAGAAAATTACCATGTATGGGGTCACTGTGGGTGTGGCAACAACGGCCATCGCACCGGGTTCTGTTATAACAGTTGATAATGTACGGCACGGCAGCAGTGACTATTCCACTGACGGCGGGCAGTACGACTGGCAGGCGCCGAACGTTACTGCCTGGCAGGATAAGGTCTTTTCCGGCTTTGTACGCCCGGATGGTCAGGTTGGAACAGGCAACTACTGGCTGGTGGTGCCATTGGTCTTTTGTCAAAACCGAAATGTCGAGGTTTTGCGTACCGCCTTGCAGGATGCTTTAGGTTACAGCACCGACAGCCACTATCGTCAATTGGCATGGCGTCTGGCCGACCAGTACCGGGAGTCGGCTTCGGCCGGTATAGAAGAGCGCAGCGAAACATTCGCCGTGAACGGCCGTACCTTCGAGTATGTCGACGGCGTGAAGTTCCTGACTCACAGCGCCGGCTGTGGCGGCACACGCGAAGACGCCATTACATTGTGCCGACTACTGGCTGCCTACATTCATCATCCCAATGTCGCCGGCGCTACGGTTCTGAGTCTCGGTTGCCAAAATGCTCAGATGAGTCTGTTGCAGGACGAGCTGGCTGCACTGAATCCGAACGAAATCAAACCGGTTCATTATTTTGAGCAGCAGGCCTATGGCAGTGAGCAGGCACTGATTGAAAGTGCAATCGCCAAGACCTTTGAGGGGTTGGCTCAAGCCAACCAGTTTCGTCGCGAACCGGTGCCGCTGTCGAAGCTGTCGATAGGGGTGGAATGCGGTGGCTCTGATGGTTTTTCCGGGTTGTCTGCGAACCCTCTGATTGGCCAGGTGGTTGACCGTTTGGTGGCTCTGGGTGGGGCCGGTATTTTGGGTGAGTTCCCGGAGCTTTGTGGTATCGAACAGGAATTGCTGGATCGCTGTGTATCTGAGGATCTGCGCAATCGGTTTTCCGAATTGATGCAGGCCTATGAACGTCATGCAGCTTCGGTGGGTGCGAGCTTCGATATGAATCCGTCGCCCGGCAATATACGAGATGGCCTGATCACTGATGCGATGAAATCGGCCGGTGCCGCGAGAAAAGGTGGAACGTCCCCTGTGGTTGGTGTTCTGGATTACCCAGAAGTGGTCCGCGCTCCGGGTCTTAACCTGCTATGCACTCCGGGCAACGATGTGGAATCCACCACCGCCCTGGCCGCTGCAGGCGCCAATGTGATTCTGTTTTCTACCGGCATGGGCACACCCACCGGCAATCCAGTCGTGCCAGTATTGAAGATATCCAGTAATAGTCAGGTGGCCCAGCGTATGGATGACATTATCGATTTTGACGCTGGTCCGATCATCAGCGGAGAGCGCTCTTTGCCGGATCTCGCAGAAGCACTTCTGCAACTGTGCGTCGATACAGCATCGGGTCGCTATGTCACCAAGGCGCAGCGCCTGGGACAAGACGACTTTATTCCCTGGAAACGGGGCGTATCACTATAAGGAGGTGAACAGTGAAGACCTATATCCAGGCGCTGGATCTGAAAGACGATCCGGATCTGATCAACGAATACAAACAGCTGCACCAGGACGTTTGGCCTGAGGTGACCGAGTCGCTCCGCGCCGTCGGTGTGCTGGATATGAAAATCTACTCCGTGGGCAATCGACTGGTAATGCTGCTGACGGTTGAAGACCATTATGAGCCGGACGACGCTTTTCAGGAGTACCTGAAGCGGGACCCGGCCTGCGTCCGTTGGGAAGAAACCATGGAACGCTTTCAGCAGCGTCTGCCCGGCACACCGGCCGATCAGAAGTGGGTACCGATGACGCTGTGTTTTGATCTGGCCGACTACCCCTGAGGAATTCTATGCGCATCGATGCACACCACCATTTCTGGCACTACGTCGCAGCGGAATACGATTGGATGTCGGACGCCATGTCGGCCATTCAGCGCGACTTCCTTCCCGAAGACCTGCAGGCCGAACTGAGCGACGTCGGCATTGACGGAACCGTCGTCGTGCAAGCGCGTCAGACTGAAACAGAAACCCGTTGGCTACTGTCGCTGGCTGAACGTTACACAGTCATCAAAGGCGTGGTCGGTTGGGTGGACCTGCGCGCGCCCGGCCTGCGCAAGCGACTGGAAGGCTACCGAGGCGAAACCAAACTGAAAGGATTTCGCCATGTCCTGGAAGGGGAGTCGACGCCGGGCTACATGCTCGACCCCGCCTTTGTCGCGGGTTTGCGCACCCTGAATGAACTGGGTTATAGCTACGACATTCTGATCCGTTCTAACCAGTTGCCCGAGGCCATTGAGCTGGTGCAGCGACTGCCGGCCATGCGGCTGATCGTGGATCATCTCGCCAAGCCAGATATTCAGCATCGGGCGTGGGATGACTGGTGCGACGGCTTGACCCAACTGGCGTCCTTCGCCAACGTCCATTGCAAAGTGTCGGGCATGGTCACCGAGGCTGATTGGTCGGCTTGGCGGGCGGAGGACTTCGAGCCCTATCTGGAGCATGTCTTCCGCGTGTTTGGACCGCAGCGGATCCTGTTCGGGTCCGACTGGCCGGTGTGTCGCCTGGCGGGCCAATACGGCGCGGTATACCGGTTGGTTCAGGACTTTGTGCGGCGGCGCTATCCAAACGACGAAGCCGCTGTGTTCGGCGACAACGCCGCAGCGTTCTATCGCCTGTAGCGACCCCGCGCCAACTACCAACTCGACTCACACAATAATAAGGCAAGTTCTCATGCAGTATCGCACACTTGGCCATACCGGCCTTTCTGTTTCCACCCTGGCCTATGGCGCTTCTCCTCTGGGGGGCGTGTTCGGCAACATCAACGAAGCCGAAGGGATTCGCACGGTTCACGCGGCACTCGATCAGGGCATTAATCTGATTGACTGCTCCCCTTACTACGGCCTGACCCAGGCAGAGACTGTGTTGGGCAAGGCGCTCAAGTCGGTACCACGTGATCGCTACCTGCTCTCCACAAAGGCGGGCCGCTACGGATCGGAGGCCCGTGACTTTGACATGTCTGAAACGCGCATCCGTCGCAGCCTGGATGAGAGTCTTGAGCGTCTGGGTGTCGAGTACGTCGATCTCTTTTTTCTGCACGACATCGAATTCGTCGATCTGGGCATCGTGCTCAACGAATCGCTGCCCTGCCTTGAACAACTCAAGCGAGAGGGACGCATTCGTTATTATGGTGTGACTGGTTACCCGCTCAAACCTTTCCGGGAAGTAGTGCGCCAATTCGACATCGACTGCCTGCTTACCTACTGCCGTTACGCCCTTCACGACACCAGCCTGACGTCGCTGCTGCCCGAGCTGGACGACAAGGGCGTTGGCGTAATCAACGCCTCGCCAACGGCCATGGGTCTGCTGACCGAGCGTGGCGCCCCCGACTGGCATCCGTGTAGCGATGCCCTCAAGGCTCGGGCGCGTAAGGCCGTGGCTTATTGCCGCGAGCAAGGTGTCGACATCACCCAGCTGGCCATGCAATTCGCCACCCAGCACTCGAGCATACCGACCACCCTTGTGGGTACGGCCAATCCGGCGAACATCGATAAGAACATCCGCTGGATGGAGAAACCGATTGACCAAGCCTTGGTCGCCGAAGTGCAAGCGCTGCTCGACGGCACCGACAGCGTCTGGTCATCCGGCCTAGCCGTCAACAACGACTGAAAGCGGGAGACACGCAATGACACACAGCGCTCTAACAGTACCACCTTCAAGCGCGACGCGACTCGATTGCCTGGCGCTCGGCGAAGTCATGTTGCGACTTGACCCGGGCGAGGGGCGAATCCGGCGAACGGAGACGTTCCGGGTCTGGGAAGGTGGCGGCGAATACAACGTTATTCAGGCGCTGACCCAGTGCTTTGGTCACAGCACTGCCATCCTGACCAGCCTGGTGGACAATGAGGTCGGCCAACTGATTGCTGGCCTGATTCGACGCTCTGGTGTGTCGACGGACTGGATTCAGTGGCGGCCGCACGATGGCCTGGGCCGCGACAGTCGCAATGGCCTGTATTTTCTCGAACGGGGCTTTGGTGAACGCGGTGCCCTGGCTGTGATGGATCGGGCAAACACCGCCATCGCCCAGCTGCGGGCTGAAGATCTGGACTGGGCGGCTTTGTTCGATCGCGTTCGGCCGCGCTGGTTTCACGTCGGCGGGGTGATGACCGGTCTCAGTGAACACAGCCCGGCGCTGGTTGATGCGGTGATGCGGGCAGCGCGGGCCAGTGGCGCCGTGGTGTCCTACGACCTCAACTACCGCGCCTCTCTCTGGCAGCAACGCGGGGGGAAGGCGGCAGCCGAGGCCTGTAACACAAACCTGTTGGCCCTCGCCGATGTTGTGTTCGGCGTTGAATCCCTGCCACGTCCGGTGGACCACCTGGATGAGGCCGTCTTCACCGAGGCATTGGCTGACCTGCAGACGCGGTTCCCCAACATCAAGCTTGCCGCTTCGACGATGCGCGTTGTTCGGGACGCCTCCCACAACGACTGGAGTGGGCTGTGTCGCATGGATGGTCAGGTATACGCCGCTCGGCACCGACCCAATTTGCCGATCCTTGATCGCGTCGGTGGTGGTGATGCCTTCGCAGCCGGCTTGATTCATGGCCTGCTCGACGACCAGCCATTGTCGCAGGCTATTGAGTATGCCGCGGCCCACGGTGCTCTGGTCATGACGACACCCGGTGACAACTCCAGTTTCAGCGAGGCTGATGTGCGAGCCTACGCCGACGGCGGCGACGCCGCGGTCAAGCGTTGACGCCCTGGTCTTATCCGTGTCGGGCGGTCATAACTTGAACCCCGGTCCCGAGAGCACGCTGCCTGGGTTTGTGGATTCGAAGAGTTTCACAGGAGTCTGCGGCAGCATCTGCCGGCGTTTCTGTGTTTTCAGGAGGACGAGTTAAGGTCGCAAAAAGCGAACAAGTTATGGTCGCAACAACAATAATGTTGCTTTCACTAACATCAAAGAAATTGGTTTCACAGTCTCCTGGCGGACGACTCCTAATACCGGTAGGAATGACAGCGTCAGTCGGCCCTTGGGTTGTCAACGAGGACAGTGTTTGAACGAACCAGATGGGATATCGCCATGACATACGACAAGGCGATGAGACTTTACCCCCCTCCACACTTTGACAAGCTGTAGTTAAACGTTTAACTTCTTGGGAATAGTTAAATTAAACGTTTAACCTCTTAAATAAGAATAAGTCGTAAAGGGGGTCTAATGAAGCGAACAGTGCTGTTAAACAGCCACCTGTCCAATCTCGTAGCTCGCTTGGGCCACACCGATGAATTCACACTGGCTGACGCTGGCTTACCGGTGCCGGTGGGCGTTGATCGAATCGATTTGGCGGTAACCGCTGGCGTGCCTGGCTTTTTGGACGTGCTTGGAGCCTTGAACAGCGAGTTAATGATCGAATCAGCCATCCTGGTCGACGAATTGAAGGATCAGTACCCTGAGTTTCACGAAACGGTGCTGAAGAAGATTGAAGAGCAGGAACGGTCTCAAGGTAAAACGATTGCCATTCAATACCTCACCCATGAGCAGTTTAAGCAACGCACCGGTAGTTCCTGCGCTGTGGTGAGAACGGGCGAAGCAACCCCCTTTGCCAATTGCATTCTAATAGCAGGGGTGGCCTTTTAAGATGTCAAAATCACCAATACTTTCACTTGAAAATGTTAGCAAAACATTCCCCGGTGTACATGCACTCGATCAGGTGTCACTAAATGTATATCCCGGAAAGGTCATGGCGCTGTTGGGTGAGAATGGGGCAGGTAAGTCCACTCTGATGAAAGTGCTGTCCGGCGTTTATCAGCCGGACACTGGCACCATGACTTATGACGGTAAAACAGGATGGTTCAAAACGCCCCGTGCTTCCCAAGAGGCGGGGATAGCCATCATCCATCAAGAGCTCAACCTGCTTCCTGAACTGACGATAGGCGAGAATATCTTCCTCGGACGGGAGCCTATTAACCGGTTTGGCAAGATCACGTGGTCGAAGCTTTACAGTGACGCAGCCGAGTTGTTGGACAGATTAGAAGTTAAGCATCATCCGAAAACCGCAGTCAAAGAGCTAAGCATCGCAGACCAACAGATGGTGGAAATTGCCAAAGCACTGGCCTTAGAAGCAAAGGTCATCATTATGGATGAGCCCACGGATGCACTGACTGACCCGGAAACCAAAGCGCTCTTCCGTGTAGTGGAGGATCTTCGACAGGCAGGGTGTGGCGTGGTGTATATTTCTCATCGATTGAAAGAGATATTTCAAATTTGCGACCACGTATCCATTCTGCGCGACGGCCAGTTTATTGCTGAGTCGGCGTTGGATGACATTGATGAGAATGGTCTCATTGAAAAGATGGTCGGTCGTAAACTTGAAGAACAGTACCCTTATGTGAAATCTGAAGTAGGCCCTGTTGTACTTAGCGTTTCAGGCTTGACGGGTGAGCGCTATACCGACATTACCTTTGATGTTCATGCTGGAGAAATTCTTGCTTTTTCCGGTTTGATCGGTGCTGGGCGCAGTGAAGTCATGAAAACGATATTTGGTGCATTAAACAAAAGTGCGGGAAATGTGATGATGCATAACCAGCCATTAGCGGTGCGATCACCAAGCGATGCTTACAGAGCTGGAATTGCCTATATCTCAGAGGATCGGAAAGGAGACGGACTCGTGCTGTCACAGTCTGTTAAGGAAAACATGACACTGGCCAGCCTGCGAAATTTTAGTCGCGGCCCACAACTCATGCACCGTCGTGAGCGATTAGAAGCAGCCGACTACATTAATTCACTAAGCATAAAAACACCGTCGATGAACCAGGAGATAGGCTACCTGTCGGGTGGTAATCAGCAAAAGGTCCTGTTCGCCAAAGGGCTGATGACACGGCCTGAAGTGCTTATTCTCGATGAACCCACTCGTGGGGTCGATGTCGGTGCCAAGAAGGAAATTTATCAACTTATTAATTCCCTCAAACAACAAGGCATTGCCATTATCCTCATATCTTCAGACATGCCCGAAGTCCTTGGTATCAGTGATCGGATAATGGTGATGCATATGGGTCGCATCAGCGCTGACATTCCACGACAAGACGCCACACAAGAGCAACTTATGGCACATGCCCTTGGTTCTGATAAAAATGAGGTAGCATCATGACAACATCAAGCAGCCCTATATCCGCTCGTCGAATAGGCGCGTTGCTCTTGGAGCAGAAGGCGATGATCGGCTTGATATTTATTGTGGCGGTCGTAACGATGATCAGTCCCAATTTTCTGACCGTCGATAACTTGCTCAACGTATTACGCCAAACGTCGGTTAACGCCATTATCGCCGTTGGGATGACGCTGGTCATTATAACGGCAGGTATTGATCTTAGTGTTGGATCAGTTTTGGCATTGTGCGGAGCTATTGCGGCAACCCTGGTCTCCATGGAGTTGTCGATGTTCGTAGTAATCGGGCTTGTTGCCCTATCCGGCATAGGGATTGGAGCTTGCACCGGCGGTGTGATTGCGATAGGGCGAGTACAGCCATTTATAGCCACTTTGGTAGCCATGACGCTGCTGCGTGGCGTCACCTTGCTCTTTACCGATGGCCGGCCGGTGTCGACTGGATTTCATCCTACTGGAGATATATTCGCCTGGTTTGGTACGGGCTATATGTTGGGTATTCCAGTGCCGGTCTGGATGATGGCGCTGGCCTTTCTAGCAGGCTGGTATGTGCTGAATCAGACTCGGTTGGGGCGCTATATCTACGCCGTAGGAGGCAATGAAAGTGCTGCTCGCCTTTCCGGTATTAACGTTAAGTGGGTAAAGATCAGTGTGTATGGCATTAGCGGTCTGATGTCGGGCATTGCCGCGATCATTGTAACCAGCCGATTGTCATCTGCTCAGCCTACCGCTGGCACAATGTATGAACTGGATGCTATTGCCGCGGTCGTTATTGGCGGAACCAGCCTGGCGGGTGGGCGTGGTGCTATCTTTGGCACTCTAATCGGCGCGCTGATCATTGGTGTACTCAATAATGCACTCAACTTGCTCGCAGTGTCTTCGTACTTTCAGATGATCGTTAAAGCAGCGGTTATCTTGTTAGCTGTCCTGGCAGACACCAGGAACAAGTAGTAAAACCCACGAATAATAGTGCCTTCGGGTACTCATACGAGGTATCAAACAATGAAAAAAATGACTCGAATGCTTATCGCAGCTGCTGCCGTCGCCGGTATGAGCGTTTCAGCTCAAGCAGAGCAAACACTCGCACTGGCCATATCAACCCTTAATAACCCTTTCTTCGTTACAATGCAGGAGGGGGCTGAGGCGAAAGCTCAGGAGTTGGGGTATGAACTCATTGTTCTCGATTCCCAGAACGATCCGGCTAGGGAACTTTCCAATGTCGAGGACTTGATGCAGCGCGGCGTGCAAGCCTTGCTGATCAACCCAACCGATTCCGACGCCGTTGTTAATGCGGTGCGCATGGCAAACAGAAGTGGTCTGCCCGTATTCACCGTTGACCGTGGGGCTACACGAGGTGAGGTAGTCTCTCACATTGCCTCAGACAACGCTCTGGGTGGGCAGATGGCTGGTGACTATATCGCTGAGCAGCTAGGGTCGGGCGCCCGCGTCGTTCAGTTGGAGGGGATTCCAGGAACCTCAGCCGCTCGCGAACGTGGAGAAGGGTTTGCGCAGGCAGCGGAAGAGCACAGCTTCAACTTGCTGGCCTCTCAGGCAGCTGATTTCGACCGCACAGCGGGTCTTAACGTGATGGAAGACTTGCTGACTGCCTATAGCGACATTGAAGCTGTCTTTGCACAGAACGATGAGATGGCACTGGGTGCCGTTCGCGCAATCGCAGCCTCACAGCAGCAAGACATTCTGGTCGTTGGCTTTGATGGAACCAGCGATGGTATTGAAGCGGTAGAAAGTGGCCGTATGGGTGCGACAGTCGCACAACAGCCATATGTAATTGGCGAGTTGGCAGTAGAAAGTGCCGTGCGGCACTTAAAAGGTGAAACAGTGGAAGACTACATCCCTGTTCCGCTTGAGGTTATTACCGTTCAGTAATGAATATTGGAGTAAATGGATGCAGCCTGTTATAACGTTGCCAAGTTAGCAGGTCTGCTTCCAGCAGAAGCGAGGCATCTGTAAAGGAGTAAATTAAGCTGATGGCGACGATTAAAGACGTAGCAGAGATGGCCGGGGTATCGATTTGTACTGTTAGCAATGTACTAAACGATACCCGGAAGGTTCGCCCTGCTACCAAGGCTCGTGTAGAGGATGCAGCAAGGAGGCTGCGCTACACGCCTTCCGGTGTTGCTCGTAGCCTGAAAGCGAATACGACGTTGACACTTGGTATGATCATTACAACCAGTACCAATCCATTCTATGCTGAAGTATTGCAGGGAGTGGAGCAGCGTTGCTATGAACTGGGGTACAGTTTGGTTTTCGCCAATACCCAGGGAGATGCTTCTCGCCTATACAATAGCCTGGAAACCTTAAAAAGCCGGAAAGTCGACGGTATCATTCTGATGTGTACACAGGTTGATCCATCTGATCAGCTCGTGGACGGTAACTTTGGTGTACCCATTGTGGTGGCTGACTGGGGTGTATCGGATATTCATGCTGACATAATTCAGGATAATGGTCGTCACGGTGGATATCAGGCCACAAGGTATCTGATAGAGCTCGGACATACCCGGATCGGAGTGCTGACTGGCCCTATCGGAAAGCGCACCGCCGAAGAGCGATATTCTGGCTTTCAGGAAGCCATGAACGAGGCCGGCTTGGATATCAGGTCAAGCTGGGTTTCTGAAGGTGATTTCGAATTGCAAGGTGGGTACGAAGCGACTCAACGGTTGCTGAGCAATGCTACCGATGGACTTCCCTCGGCACTGTTTGCCGGCAATGACATGATGGCGATCGGTGCATTACGTGCCCTACATGAGGCAGGGCTTTCAGTTCCTGATGACATTTCGCTCATGGGGTATGACAACATACAACTCAGCAAGCATCTGGTTCCTGCTCTCAGCACCGTAGAGCAACCCAAATCTTATCTGGGTTCCACTGCGGTTGATTTGTTGATTCAAAGAATCCGAAGTCCTGAACGTGCCCTAGAAGTCATTTCTCTGGAACCCGAGCTAATTGTCAGGGAAAGTACTAAGGCAGTTTTGTGACACAATTAAAATATATTGCGTAATTATCTGTAAAGAGCGGTTTCAATCTCACTCCAAATGCCTCGCCAATACGAATGGAGACTCTGAACAAGCCTCCGAAGTCTGCGTTAATACAATCATTGCCAACCCCTCATAAGATTTGCTGCCACCATTGACCAGTGCGTAGTCCCCCTTTCTCTCGGTCCAAAAAGCATCATGATGGTACGCCAGCCACTGACATTGCCGGATAGGCCCAATCACAGCTGGACCATGGACTTCGTGACGGATGCGCCGGCTCACGGCCGCTGTATCAAGAACCGGACTATAGTTGAAGACTTTACCAAGGGCTGTCTGGATATCCCGGTAGCTCACGGTATATCAGGTGACAAGGTCGCCAGAACACCCGATAGCATTCCTGCCTTCCGGGGCTATCCCAAGGCGGTAAGAACCGACTAGGGGCCAGAGTTTACAGGTAATGCTCTGGACTAGAGGGCCTTTCAGAACGGCGTTGAACTGAAATTGATACAGCCCGGGAAGCCGACACAAAACGGTTATATCGAAAGCTTCAACAGCAACATTCGGGATGAATGTCTGAATGAGCACTGGTTCGGGGACCTAGCACATGCGCGAGCAGAGACCAGTCACTGGCGCCTGGACTATAATAAGCAACGACCGGATTCATCCTTGGGGTATCGGACACCTCTGGAATTTGCATCTGCAACCAGACAGAAGAAAACAGGATCACAAGCAATCGACAATACTAAGAATTGGTTGGGCTAAACATTGGGGGCAGGTCACGCGGGCAGGCCTGTAGTTACTAACATCCGTGTAGCTACGAAGCCCCTGATGTTAAGAGCACCCCAAACTGGCCGATGCAGCGACGATGCCGCTGGCTGCGGTACCCCGATAGACTATCGCCTGCCAGTTGTTTTCTTCTGGCAGGTTGTGACCCCCCAGGTCGGTTACCCGCAAGGTGTGACGTTGGTCATCGACGTGAAAGCTAATGTCGCTGGCCAGTGCTTGCAGGCTGGTTGGCATGGCCAGTGACACATAAATTTTCAGGTGAGTTTGATCCTGATAATCCAGTTCGGTCATCAGATGGCACGTAATGCGACGTAGCAGTGCTTCTTCTGGCTGTTGCTGACGTGATGGATTTCCAGTGCGGGGCGCTTTGCCATTGTCCAGACAGTGAACGCTGGCTGAGAGCCGGTGCAGGGTTTTGTTCGATGAGCAATGCAGTGTCATGGCGGTCTCCTCATTGATCGGCCGTGTCAATGAATTGAGGATGCCAGTTGCCGGTGAAAATTCTGTGAGTGGGCGCTTAATGTCCACTTGTTGGTCAGCTGCTATAAAAAGGGGCGCTGTGATTCGAGGTCGGGAAAGATCCTGTTTACTTTCTCGAGCAGGTTGCATTCTGGGAGTTTAATACCCCAGCCTATGAGAAATTTCCATGGCGGTTTGGATTACCTGGTCCGCAAGGCCAGGAATGAGCTCATTTTTCATTCGTATAACAGGCCCGGCAAGTGCCACGCTGGCTACGACCGTTCGTTCATTGTTGTAAATGGGCGCTGCGATGGAGCGCATGCCCGTTTCACTTTCCTGATCTTCCAGTGAATACCCTTGCAGGCGAATGGTCTCCAGCTTCGTTTTCAAGACGTTTGCGTCGGTGATCGTATGTGCCGTTCGCCGTTTGATCGGTTTCTGCAGTATCAGGTTTCTTTCGGATTCCGGCATAAACGCAAGCAGTACCTGGCCTTCCGCCGTGCATACCATGGGCTTGCGCACACCTATGTCAGATCGCATGCGAATGGCGTGACTGCTTTCAAGGTGGAACGCGTACAAGATCTGATCTTCATCCGGAATTGCCAACAGAATGGTTTCATTGGTCCGGGAGCGCAGTTCCATCAGCATGGGGCGTGACTCATATGAGACGTTCATGCGTCGACGCACCAAGACACCCAGCCTGAATAAGGCTAAACCCAGGCGGTATTTGTCGTTTGCCGGGTTTTTTTCCAGGTAGTGGTCTTCTACCAGCGTTGTGGCGATACGGTGTGCAGTGCTTTTGGCAACATTTAATGCCCGGGCAAGTTCGGTTATGCCCAGTTCGTTGGTTTCATTGGAAAAGGCGTTCATCATTTTCAGGGCATTGCTAACCGAAGACAGCGAAGTACGGCTACTGGGCTCAGAAGACGATGACTTTTTTGGGGGAGCCGTTGCGCTTTTCACACTACTCATGCTGCTGGTTCCTGATTCTTTGCTGGTGTTGATCGCCGAGTCTTACACTAATCTTCAAAACCGACAAGCAAACCGGGTGTTCCAATATGCCTTATATAGGGTTGCGATTTTCATTATTCCTTTATATGAAACAATGTTCTTCCAAAGAATAAGTCTATATCATTGCGGCGGTAGAAGCCTCCGCGCCCTGAGTGGGGTGGGGAGTTTACCGGGCCCGGTGCTTGCTCAGCGAGATGGCCTTTTCCCGAAGCAATGGAGGTGATCCGCAATGACCTGGCTGGAATGGTGGCTGCCCGAGCAATTGAGTTTGGTGGCATCGCTTTCATTGGTGGTAATTAGTTTTTTCACTTCTGCACTGACTGCGGCAGTGGGTATTGGCGGTGGTGTGATGTTGCTGGCGATTATGGCCAATTTGATGCCAGCGGCCGCAATCATACCCGTTCACGGGGTCGTGCAGTTGGGTTCAAATCTCGGCCGGCTGCTAACGCTGGCTGGGTTGACCGACTGGCGCATGGCTGGGTGGTTCTCGCTGGGCAGCGTGTTTGGCGCTCTGGCGGGAGGGCAATTGGCGGTCAGTATTCCGCCCGCCTTTTTACAGCTGGCATTAGGGTCGTTCATTTTGTACAGCGCCTGGATGCCTGTTTTTCGCTTGCCAGCAGGTCGCAAATCTATATCACTACTGGGCGCAGGGACGGCCTTTCTGGCGATGATTGTTGCCGGCATTGCTCCCTTCGTATTCGTCGTGTTGAAAGACTTGTTCAGCGACCGCCGTGCTCTGATAGCGACCCAGACGGCAATGATGACCACACAGCAAGTGCTAAAAATTGTGATCTTCGGGTCACTGGGTTTTGTGTTTTCAGACTGGTATGGCTTACTGGTACTGATGGTCGGAACCGGTTTTGCCGGAACACTGTCCGGAAAGTACTTTTTAAACCGGTTACCGGCCGAACGGGTCCAGCCCATTTTGAAAGCGCTGCTTACCGTCATGGCCTTTCGATTGCTGTATATGGGCTATGGGTCACTGGGCTGAGCAGTGTCTTTACCTGTGAACGAAATCTAATATATGGACGCGAATTCCCAATGATGGAACGAGCAGGCATTGGAATACGGCGGAAAGCCCCATTCCGTGGTCATTCCATATAGGGGAATGGTGGTTTCGATATTTGCACTTTCTTAAGGGCTTCTATATAATGCCCCTCAGTTGATGACGAAAGACCTTCAATACAAAGAAAACAAAATCAAGGCAGACGGACATCAGAAACTTGTTTTTTTACTATTGGAGATTGTGAAATGTCAGGTAAAACCCCGGAACAGATGTACAAAGAAGCCCAGCAATCTCTGGGTTATCATGTCGCTTCCAACCTGCTGACCATTGTGTCACTGCCGGTAACCCTGTTGACGAAAGCCTGGAATCTGGTCACCAGCCAGTCCGGCAAATCAGCATCAGGTGCTGAAGCTAGCAAGCCTTAAGATTTGTGGTAGTGCTGAGACACCCCTATTCATTCTGGGGGTGTTGTCGCACAGCAGTTAGTGCACAATACAAAATACGTTCATTGTATGACCTCCTTCCCTAAAGCCACGCGTCCCCTTCCTTCCCTTCAGCATTTAAAACCTCAGTTTATTAGTGACAGATCGCAGGGCCCTGTTGTTGGGTAACCGTTGTTGGACGTCTAATATTGTTTGAGCTCTCAATAAATGCAATCAGAGACACAGTCGACCGAACGTGCGGCAATCATTCATATATAGGTTGGTCAGTGTATGTAGGTATAGCAGGGCTGACCAGGGAGGGACCTGACTGGGAGGCTCAAGTTGAACCTCCCGCCAAACTGTTTAGCCTGCGATTACCTGGTAGGTATAAAACATACCGAAGAAAATCGATGCAAAATTAATAGCCAGATGCCCGCGCTTTTTGAGGTTGAAGCCGCGGCTGTTCAGGAAGAGAAAGGGGGCGCTAATGAGCATTGAAAAGCCCGTCATACCGATTACGGTACCGCCCCCAAAGGCAAGGATATAGGTCATAGCCTGCATTAGAGTTTCGGTAGTATCCATGACCAGAATCACCATTAAACCGCTACCAGCAATGCCATGCACTATACCGATCAGACCAGCCTTCAGATAGGAGGGCTCCTGGTGGCTATGACTGTGAGTTTCTTGCTTGGAATGGTCATGAAAGTGCAGGTGCGGTGTTCGGCTGTCCTGATGTTGGTGAACATGCGCATGCACCTTCTTTGACCGGAACTTAACGACGTTATAAGTACCCAGAAGAATAATCATTACCCCAACGAGGGCTTCGGAAGCCGTCATAAAACCCGCCGAAAGCTCAAGTTTCAACGCGAGCAAAACAATCCCCAATACCAACAGCGTTGCAGTATGACCAATGCCCCACATGGTTCCAATTCGAGCTGCCTTACTGAGTTTTTCTGTACCACTGCTGATTGTAGAGATCGCTACAACGTGGTCGGGTTCAGTTGCATGCTTGAAACCGAGGGCTAGGCCAAGAAGCAAAACGGATAACCATTCAATTGTCATTGTTTTTAGTCCTGCTATAGGGGAAGACTGGCGGGCCATCTTCCGGTTTGTTGAAAAAGTGGGTAGACCCTGCTGACACCGGGCGTAGAGCTGACTCTTTGACGCGATAGAACCTGACTCGAACCTTTTGTGTTGCGCATACATAGCCATGCGTATTCGGCTATATGTTCTCTATGGTGGAACATTGTTTACTATAATGGAACTAAGTTATCAGTGGTACTGAAATCTGTCAACGCTACAGAATGGTCGATCTTGTCGTCCATTTTCATGAGCTGTTTCATGTACACCCTTGTTTTCTAAGAAAAAATCACCTTTTAGGCTTAATTTGGCCCGGCAAATTCCAATAACCGTACAAATAATAACCAGTGGATTTTATGTAAGAATGGCGTTCTTCATATTGACGTCTACCTTACTAATGTGTGATATTCCTCATGGAGGTTAAATGTTCCGTATAAGAGTACAAGAAGCGAAGCTTAGCCTACACTCGTTATCAATAGCCGGCGCAACACGTTCAACGCACCGTTTCATGCGTTTCCGCCGCTAGCCCATAAGAGGTTGAACCCATGTCCAAGAAAGATGCACTCGTCTCCGACGAAGTCGCCCAGAAATTTGCCAAGGAAAAAGAGTCGCCCTATACCCGCTGGGTCGCCAGTGAAGGGCTGGACATTATTGATGGTATCTATGTTGAAGATCTGAATACCGTGGAGCTGAAGTCCTGGGACCGCCGTGGTGGCCGTGGTGTGTTCATTAATCACGACGCGTCGCGCACCACGAATGATTGCTATGTCTGTGAGATCCCGGCAGGTAAGGAGCTGGCACCACAGCGCCAGTTGTTTGAAGAAATGATTATGGTGCTCAGTGGCAATGGGTCAACCAGTGTCTGGAATGACGCGGGGCAGAAGGTAACCTTCGAGTGGGGCCCGGGTGCGCTGTTCGCAATCCCTCTGAATACCTGGCATCAGCACTTCAATGGCTCTGGCAGCTCCGTGGCTCGCTTTGTATCGGTGACCAATATGCCACCCATTGTGAATCTCTATGAAGAGATGGACTTCATCTATAACACGGCACATGACTTCAAAACCCGGTTCTCGGGCGAAGCAGACTATTTTGCTCCGAAAGATGAAATGAACGGCTTCCGACTGGAAACCAACTTCGTTGCCGATGCAGTAAATCTGCCTCTGGTATCAGCGAAAGAGCGTGGTGCTGGTGGCGGTCACATTCGTTTCAATCTCGCGAAAAGTTCAATGAATGCACACATTTCTCAGTTCCCTGTGGGTACCTATAAAAAGGCGCACGCACATGGACCCGGTGCTCACGTGATCATTCTTGCGGGTGAAGGTTATTCCCTGATGTGGCCCGAAGGCGAAGAACCCAAGCGCTACGAGTGGAAGCCGGGAACACTGATCACACCACCGAATATGTGGTTTCACCAGCACTTCAACACAGGAAACTCCCCAGCGCGCTATCTGGCTTTCAAATATGAAGGTGTTGCGTTCCGAAATGCCCAGGGTGTACCGAAAGCCTGGATCAGCAAGCGCATTGGTGGCCACCAAATTGACTATGCCGATGAAAGCCAGCTAGTAAGGACCATGTTCGCCGAGGCGTTATCGGAAAAAGGTCTGACGCCGCAGATGGCAGATGCATACGAAGCAGAGAAAGAAACGCTGCCACCACTTTAAGGTCGCAGTATGGGGTAGGTGGGAGCAATGGCAGCTGTTCCATCTGCCCGCCAGTGTTATGCCAGGAATTGGTGAACCGTTCGGGCATAACAACGATGACAACAATAAATTTGCAAGAGGGTCAAAACGATGTCTGATTCAAAATCCGACGCAGCCGAGGGCGGCCAGGTTACCTGGGAGCGCTGGACCAAGAAACGCACCTTCGTGCGAGCGCTCGAAGGAACCTACGGCGAACTTAAAGAAGAGTTGTTCAATCAGCCCCGAATCTATCCCACGCAGGACCTCGCGTGGAAGGGTGGTCCACAAAACTTCGGCAAGAAGGTGATTAACCCCCAGTCGTCAAAGATTGCACAGACTATTGAAACACACGTCGATGCGTTCTCACCCGGTGGTTATGGTCAAAAGCACGGTCACATGAACAGTGCTGTCTTCTTCGTACTGAAAGGAAAGGGTCACGATGTTCATGATGGCCGCCGAATTGACTGGGAAGCAGGTGATGCGCTGATTGTCGAAAACGGTTGTGTGCATCAGCATTTCTCAGATGACCCTGATGATGAAACCATTTGTCTGATCATGAAGGCGAAACCCATGTTCCTGTTTATGCACCTTATTTTCCAGGAAATGGTCGAGTACCCGCCTAAGACGCCAGCTCCGGGTCAGGAAAACTACACGCCACCGGCGTCTTTGTAACCGATCAGACAAAGAGGAAAATACCATGAGCACCGATATCCCATTTGTGTCAGACATTGAGCGCCAGCGTTCACGCACCGATGTTAGCGCTAACTTTTATAATGAAGCACTAAAAGCCTCCAAAGAGTTTCGCCGCGAGTACCAGGAACGCAAGAATGTGGTCAAGTGGAGCGAAATGCCGATGGAGCGCTCGGCCGATGGTCTGATCAAGCACATTATAAATGAAGGCATGAACACCAAGGAATGTGCCATTGATATCTACATGCAGTTTTTGGCCGTTAATGGCGCGACAGGCACCAGTCGTCACCTAACTGAAGAGGTGGCGTTCGTTATCGAAGGTCATGGCTACGACTTGCACTACGACGTGAAGTTTCGTTGTGAAGACGAGTTCGTGTGGGAGTGGGAAACAACTCCCAAGAAATACGAATGGGGTCCAGGTGACTTTATCTATATCCCGCCTTACTGCGCTCACAAGCGTTTTAACACCAGTGATCAGGAAGCGCGGGTTGTGGTGATTAACAGCCGTATGGTCAAGGCGATAGGGTTTGACTGGTTTGATCAGTTGGAGCCCGCTGAAGGGTTTGAAGACCTCTGGGTACCACCTGCTGAATAAAATAGCAGTTACTAAGCATAACAACAATTGATAGGCAGCCGAACAGGCTGCCGATGTGAATCTGGCTATACACGGCTTCCCGGGTAGCCAGTGCCGCACAGGAGTTTCCCGTATGTTTGATGCAGCACTGCAAGGGTTAATGGGTATTCTGCAGTGGAAGGCGTTTGCGATGATGATGATTGGTATCGTAATCAGCAGTACGCTAGTAGCCATGCCCGGAGTCGGCAGTAAGACCGCTATCGCATTGCTGTTGCCTTTCGCTTTTGTGTTGGAAAAGTATGAAGCGATTGCACTGATTGTTAGTGTCTGGGCCGTTAGTAATACGGCAAACTCTATTACCGCCATCTTGTTTTCAGTACCTGGAGGCGGTGGTTCCCAGGCGACGATTATGGATGGCTATCCCATGGCCAAAAACGGTGAAGCCGCCCGTGCTCTGGGTGCCGCTTTTACCGCGTCGGCGATTGGTGGCGTTCTGGGTGCACTGGCGCTGCTGGCCGCTATTCCAATGGTTAGGCCCCTGGTGCTGTTATTAGGCCCGCCAGAGTTCTTTATGCTGGTGATGATGGGTGTTGTTATGGTGGGTGCTCTGGCGGGTAAGACTCCGCTTAAGGGTATAGCGATTGGCGTATTGGGGTTTGCTATATCGTTGATCGGTATTCAGTCGCAGACCGGTACTCCCCGTTACACGTTCGACATATTGTACTTGTTTGACGGAATTGGCCTGGTTCCGCTGACCATTGGTTTGTTTGCGATACCAGAACTGATTTCACTTGCCGCCCGTGGGAAAACGATCTCCAACGTCGATCTGGGAGATTTAAGCGCAGGGCGACTGCAGGGAATAAAGGATGCCTTTAAAAATTGGTGGCTGGTGGTTCGCTGCAGCATGGTGGGTGTCTGGGTGGGTATTATCCCTGGTCTCGGGTCTTCTGTGGCTGACTGGTTTGCGTATGGTCATGCACTGCAAACCTGTAAGGGTGCCAGTAAGACCTTTGGTAAAGGCGATGTTAGAGGTGTAATTGCCGTGGATGCTGCAACCAATGCCAAAGAAGGCGGTGCGCTGATACCGACGCTGGCGTTTGGTATTCCCGGCAGTAGCACACTTGCCCTTATATTTGGTGGTCTTTTGGTCGTCGGGGTAACTCCAGGTAAGGAAATTCTGACAACACAACTTGACGTTACTTTTTCGATCATCTGGTTGCTGATTATTTCCTCCATTCTGACGTCTGTACTGTGTCTGATGTTTACCAAGCAGTTGGCAATGGCAACTATGTTGCGTCCCACTGTACTGGTGCCGGTAGTTCTGGCGATGGCCGTATTGGGCAGCTTTGCCCACTCGAATCGACTTGAAGATGTTGCAGTAATGGCCATTTTTGGCGTCCTTGGATACTTCTTGCGCCTGGGCAACTGGCCGCGCCCGCCTTTATTGTTAGGCGTTGTTCTGGGACCACTGGCCGAACGGTTCATGTGGACCTCATACCAGATCTATGGCTATGGCTTTCTGGTCCGCCCAGGGGTATTGATCATTGCCGCTATTCTGGTGGTGTCACTGGCCTATCCCATGTGGCAGAAGCGTCAGGCTGAGCGAGCCCAGAAAGCAGAATTAGCCGCGGGAGGTGAATCATGATTGGCTACTTAAAACGATCAACGATAACGGTTCTGTTGCTGTTGTTGTTTATCTACATCGTGATCGGTGGCAGTGGCATGTCTGCACAGGCCCGGTTGTTTACGCTGGCGGTTGGCTGGATTGGAATCGTCATCGTGGGTGTGCAACTGATACGAGAGCTCATTCTTCAGCGTAACGAAAATCAGCTAGTGGCATCCGGTCATTCTGCTACGGAGTCAGAGGAGGAAAGCCCTGGTGGAAACGTGGACTTTGCTGTAACTGATGAGGAAAAAACAGCTTACGGCCGTATGGCGGCTATAGAGCAGTTCGGTTGGCTATGGGGGATGATTGCCAGTCTTTGGTTGCTGGGCTTTTACATTACTGTTCCGGCAATGATGTGGCTGTACCTGCGTCGGCATGGTGAAAGCTGGCGATTGACGCTATTGATGACGTCGGGCATTTGGCTGGCGGTTTGGGGCTTGTTTCATGAGCTGCTTTACCTGCCTTTCCCGGAGGGGTATCTATTTTCCCTCCTGGGAGGTTAGTAACTGACAGAAGCGCCATGCAAAAAAATAAGTTTGGTTTTGATTCAGGTTTTTTTAAGTTCAGATTCGGTTCATAACCCGGGGTTAAGATCAAACAGGTATTTCTCGCGGTAAGTTGGGGTTTGGCTTTGGCTGCTGCGGAAGTGGGCTGGCCCGTGTTTCGGGTTGACCTCCAATACTGGTTGAAACCTCTGTCCCTGGAGGACAGCCAGACAACAATAAAGTGAGGAGAATGGCAATGAACCATAACCTGATAAAAGGTGCGGTGAAAACGCTGGGCACACTGGCAGTCGCATCAATAGTTGGTTTCGGCAGCCAGGCGCTGGCTGAGAGTGGCGATGTAAGCTTCGAAGGTAAAACCGTTAATATTAGCATTCGGTCTACGCCTGGCGGTGGGTATGACACTCATGGTCGACTAATGGCCAGACACATCGGCAAGTACTTACCCGGTAACCCGAATGTTATTCCAGTAAATCGCCCAGGTGCTGGTGGGGTTGTGGCGGCCAATTACCTCTACAATCAAGCAGCGAGTGATGGGACTGATTTGTTGATCGCTGCACGAGAGATTGCATTGGCAGAGCGGCTGGATGGCCCTGGCATTCGCTATAGAACACTTGAAATGCCAGTTCTAGGCAGCCCCATCAGCGAAGCTCGTGTATTGATGACCCGTGGCGACTCGCCCATCAAAACGCTGGAAGATCTTAGAAATGCGAGCGGCACGGTGTTGTTTTCAACCAGCGGTGTAGGCGCCGGGTCAACCCAGATGATCCAGGTCTTGGAACAGGCAGGTTACCCGGCTAAGTTCATTACCGGTTACGAGGGTACCAGCGATCAGCTGTTGGCCGCGTTGAGAGGCGAAGTTGAAGGTTTCAGCAGCACGTATCCGGGTGCGAAGGATCAGGTCGAAGATGAAGGCTTGAATATCATTGCCAAGATCGGCAATCATCCCGATCTGGTCGATATTCCAGACTTGCGCACTGTGTTGGAAGGTGACGCACGGGCAGCGGCAAATGTCCTTGCAGTGCCATTGATTGCAGGTCGCCCGTTTTTCACCGCACCCGGCACACCACCCGAAGTCGTAGCGGTATTGCGCGAGGCTTTTCGTTTGACAACGGAAGATCCGGAATATATCGACGAACTTTCCCGCTCAGGTGATGAAGTCGGCTTTACCGATCCTGCGGAAATAGAAGAATTGTACCGGGAAATATTCAACGCGTCTGATGCAGTATTGGAACTCTTCAACGAGGAGTAATACTGGCAGACCAAAATATACGGAGCGGCATTTCTTCGGGCCGTTCCGTCACTTCTTTCAGTCAGTATTTATCCTCTAAAGCAGTGACTCTATCTCGTCTCGTTCACTCAGGAGAGAACCATGCACGACGAGCATTCCCATACCTCTGATCATCACACACACCAGACTCATGATCATTCCGGTGATCACCACCACGGCCATTCCCATCATAAAAGCCCAAACCAGTGGCATGACCATGATCACGATCATCACCTGCCCGAAGAAGAGGTGTCGCTGGAAGACAACCCGCTCTGGCAGAGAGACAATGTCGTTCTATGGAGTGTGGGTATTGACATCGGCTCTGCTGGTACACAGATTCTGTTCAGTCGTGTTCAACTGCAGCGCCAGGCTGCCGAGTTATCGAGCCGTTATATAGTGATCAACCGAGAGACCTACTATGAATCTCCGGTCAGTTTGACACCCTATCGCAGTGACACTCTGATTGATGACTGGGCACTGGGTACATTGGTTGATCAGGCGTACCACGAAGCCAGGGTTAGGCCGGAAGATATCGACACCGGGGTGGTCATTTTAACCGGAGAAGCGCTGCGTCGTGAAAACGCGCCGCGGATTGCCCGCATACTGTCCGAGAAGTGCGGTGACCTGGTGTGCGCAACGGCTGGGCATCATATGGAAGCCCGCCTGGCGGCCTTTGGTTCAGGTGCTGCCCGTGCCTCATTCGATCGTAACGAGAGAATATTGAACATCGATATTGGCGGCGGCACAACCAAGTTGAGCCTGATAGACAATGGGAAAGTGCTGTCAACCGGTGCTTTTCATGTGGGCGGGCGGCTGCTCGCTGTCTCGGACGAAGGTATTTTGGAACGCCTTGACCCGGCGGGCCATAGCCACGCTTTACGAGCAGGTTTCGACTGGCACGTAGGCGACTGGGTAACGGATGAACAGTTGGATAAGGTGGCCGAAGGCATGGCCGACACACTGGTTGAAGCATTGCTGAACAGTAACTCGGAATCTGTTGTTGATTTTTACCTGACCGACATATTGGCATCAAAAGATCTGGTAACCGCAAATAGCGTGGTCTTTTCAGGAGGTGTTGCCGAGTTCTTTTATGGTCGTGAGCACCGGGATTTTGGCGACCTGGGTAGACGCCTGGGAGAGGCTTTGCGCCACCGGGTGGATAACAAAATACTGCCATGGCATTTGCTTGAAGACAGCCAGGGCATTCGCGCGACCGCACTGGGCGCCTCTGAATACACCACACAATTATCGGGCAATACCTGTTTTCTGACGGATGCCGAAGACCTTGTGCCACGTCGTAATCTTCAGGTTGTCAAACCCGATCTCACCCTGGGTGAAGAGGTGGACTCAGCAGGCATAGCACGCAGCATCGCTAGCCATCTGGAGTCCTATGAATCTGACACACTGGGCGAAGACGTGGTGATGGCGTTAACCTGGCAGGGGCCCCCCCGCTATCAGCGACTGCTGGCCTTTGCACGGGGTATCACCGATGGATTGGCCGATCGTATTAGACAGGGTAAGGCGCTGTACCTGGTGTTGGATTATGATGTCGCCATGACTTTGGGGCAAATATTACGTAACGATCTGAGTATCGCCAATCCGATTCTGGTGATAGACGGTATTCGTCTGGCAGAATTTGACTACATCGACATTGGTCGTGTTCGTCAGCCATCAGCCACCTTGCCGGTAACGATCAAATCCCTGATATTCAATGACACGCTAGGCTCGGCGAAACCGGAGCGCATTCACCACCGGTCGACGTAAGTTGCCATACTCCAGCCGGTTTCATGGATTAGGCCGCTACAAGGCAATATGTGCAGTCAGGTATTCTGACTGCCAATTCGTTACCTGACGGATACTTGGCCCAGACGATCCAGTTGTGGGTCGACGGAGCCTTGGCTCACGCACAACTGTTCGAGTTGGAAAGAGGCACAGTTGCCGGTCAGCGCGAGCAGGTCATGCCAGCAGCGCTAGTATTTCGCTTACGGTACGCACACGCGACATTCTTGGAAAGATTCGCTGCATGAATTGGTCGTGGTTGTCGGTTTCATTTGAGGTGCAGGCGTCGCTGGCAACTACCAGGTTAAAATCCAGATCACGAGCGGCATAGGCGGTACTCGCTATCCCGACATCGGTCGAGCCACCGGCCAGAATCAGAGTATCGATACCCCGCGTTCTAAGCGCCAGTTCAAGGTAGGTTTGATAAAAGGCGCTCCAGCGATATTTTGGAATCAGGTAGTCTTCCCGGTTGGGCGCCAGCTCATCAATGGTGCTCGCCTCCCATGAGCCACCGGAAACCACGGGTTTGAGTTCCGGCGGCGCGTTTAAATCCAATCGGGAAAGCCGGTTGTTGGTATCGCGTAGGGTGTGGGCTGTCGTTGCATTGTCCGCCCGGTGGTTAGCCTGAGCATAGGCCACCATTATGTTTTTCGCACGTACCGCACCGAGCAAATCGGAGGCCGCGGTTACCACTGGAATGTACCTGGGTTTAATGGCGCGGTCGGCATCCTTCACATGCCCATTGAGCAAGTCGAAGAGCAGCAAGGCCGTCCGGGCCGGGTTGATGGTAGGCTCTGGCGTGGGTTGAGTTGTCATGTTAATTCAAGCCTCCTTTTTCAGGTGGTAATGCCGTTAAGTGCCAGCCTAGGTAGTCGGCTTCCGGCCCATGCAACAGCTCTTTCACCATCTCTTTGTCGAGTCGCTTGACGAGTTGGTCGACCTGACCAAACAGGGGCATCGGTATGTCACCGGCCTGGGCCATGTCGAGAGCCAGGTCCATGTCTTTTTCGTGCCAGGTAAAACGGGTTGAATCCCAGCGGCGCAGAGTGCCATTCTCGGCAGGGCATTCCAGTAAGACTTCACGCATGCGTTGTGCATTGATGCCGTAGCGCTTTGCCAGTAACAGTACCTCGTAGTTGGCGACGCAATGGGCCCAGTGCATCATGTTGTTACAAGCTTTACCTATCTGGCCAGCGCCGACCGGGCCGATGTGATGCACGGCCCTGCTGTAGCAATCCAGTACCGGACGGACGGTCTCAATATCGGCATCGCTGCCGCCGCAGAGGCTTGCCAGAGTGCCTTCCCTAGCACCGACGCGGCCGAAACATACGGGAGCATCAACAAACCCAAAGCCACGCTCACGGCAGGCTTTCGCCAGTGTTTGCATGGTTTTTGGTCCATTGGTAGCGGTTATGACGATGACACTGCCGGCGACACCCTCTTCCAGAATCTCGCGGGTCACCTGCTCAGACTGTTCATCGGTAGCCACCATAACAATGTGCACCTTTGCATGGGCGACGGCACCGGCCAGTGTATTCTGTACATCAACGCCCAACGCAGCGGCAGCATTTCTGCGTTCAGGGTCAACATCAAACCCGGTGACGGTAAAGCCGCCGGCCACAACGTGACGGGCTATGTCGTGGCCCATATCACCCAGGCCGATTAAACTGACGTTCATGAGAAGTCTCCTGTCAAATAAGACGTTCGAGAAGTGAACTTGCAATAACAACCAGTGCACCGGCGAGCAAAGGTAGCGGAAACGCGACCAGCAGCCTCAAGCGCACAAATGAACCACCAAGAAGGGGGACTTCGTAAATCACAACACGATGCAAGGCAAAGATGGTCCAGGCGGTAATGAAGGCGACGAGCCCGGCGGTTGATGCCCCAGCATTGGCGAAGGAGGCGGCCATGGAAAACACCACGACGGGTGCTGCGGGAATGAGCAAACCGGTCAGAGTGCCTACCAGAATGGCGATCCAGGGAGAGTTGTCGCTCAGATAGTTGCTGATGATCTGCTCCGGGATTAGCCTGACAATAAAAGCAGCGGCGACCATGGCGACCAGCAGTCGTGGCACTAGAATAATGAATTGTTCAAACGCGCGAGTCAGCCCGGTTCTCAGCGTACCGTCAGCCCGCTGTATCGAATAGACAATCAACACCACTGGTATGATGTAGAGCAGTAGTAAGGCAATGTTCATGGTCGCTCCTCCAGATGATCGAGGTCATCCTCATCCGGTGGGAGCCGACTGGCTTTGTCGGGGTCTGTCTTGAGCGTCAGCTCGATGGGTATACGCCGTGCGATGAGGCCAGCGATGATGGGCAAGGGCAGGCTCGCAAGTATACGTACCATCGTGAATTCGGGGCCCATCAGTGGCAGGTCCCACATGATGGTGCGCTGCAGCCCCAGGGTCGCCCAGCTGGTGATGAAGGCAATCAGAATGCCCCTGTCAGCCCCGGCCGCCGCAAGCACAGCCAGCAACGGAAAGGCCGACGAAGGTCCGCCCAGGGTTATCACGCCGGCAATGGTGGCAAAGACGAGCCCGACCAGGCCGGTGCTGCGACCGACAAAACGAGACAGCGCTTCACGCGGTAACAGCACCCAGATCATCCCGGCCATGGTCAGCGCGGCCAGTACTCGGGGCATCATGCCGAGGGCACTGGCGAGGCTGTCGTAACCTGTGGAATAGAAACTGTCTGGCCCCTGAAAAAAATACACCAACCCACCGGTAATGCCGGCAATGCCGGCAAAGGCCCAGAAGCTCACACCAATGCCTTCCGCTAGCAGAGCTTTAAACCATCGCCGCTGCTCCTGGTTCAGTATGCGCATGGCCCGGTTCCCAAGTCAGTCGTGGTGGTGCCCGTGATGGTGGTGATGCCCATGGTGATGGTGGTGACCATGAGCTTCTATTTCAGTAACCATCGCCTCGGCCTGATTCATACCTTCGAGCAAGGCCTCCATCATCGCTTTCATGGGGTTGGCATCTGCCGGAATCTGACCGGCCAGAAACCCCGCCAGTCGTGCGAAGACCACAGCCTGGCTGAACACACCGTCCATGCGTTCACCGGCGGGAATGTGGACGGCATCGGTTAGGCTGCGTGTCAGAGCCGCATTGAACAGTGTGTCCATATAGGCTGCCCTGGCAGGCGGATCCATGGGCTGTTGGTTACCCTGTTCCAGACTGTGCTCGGGGGTGATGCCTAATTGGCTGGTGGTTTCCAGCAGTCGCTCGAAAAGCTGGTCGTCCAATGGATCGTCGTGTTCAAAATCACCGCACATGGCAGGACTCCTGTAATGGCATCAGTAACACTGTTTTTATCACTGAAGGTTGTATTTGGCTTTGAAAAAGCCCCAGCACTTTTCATAAAGTGCGCGCTTTGATAAACCTTTACGACTGCCTTCTATTTCTGCATCAGAAAACTCATAGGCGCCACCTAGTGGTGCACAACGGACTTGTCGTTCGGCATTCATTTCAAGATAGATGGCCAGCACGGCTGCTTCCAATAAGTCTTCTGCGACCGTTACGCAGCCGTGGGCTTTCATTAACGCGGCTTTGCCGTTACCCAGCATTTCAGCCACGGCGGTGGCCGTTTCAGTGTTGCTGATTGAGCGGGGGCTGTCGAAGACGGGCACATTTCCTGGCACGGCACCTTGCGGGAAGACGACTTTATAGGGTTCACCGGCACTGGTTAACAGGGTTGACCATTCCGGGTGACCATGGACGACCGCTTTTACATCGGGGCGCGCATGATAGACCGCCAGGTGCAAGGCCAGCTCATTTGGGGGGCGCAACTGGTCTTCATCCACACTGCCGTTCGCATTCACGGTGACCAGGTCTGCCGGAGTCAATGCACAGCGAAGAGAGTCGGCGCTGTTGATCAGGATGCGACCATCACTCAGCCGAATACTGGCGTGGCCGTTGAAGTCAATGACGCCGAACCGTTCAAGCAGATGTACGGTGGTAATTAAAGTCTGTTCGGGAGTGTGACTGGCTGACGTCATGGAAGCCTCCGTCGTTGAGTTCAGGCGCGCACGGCGCGCAGTGATTCGATCAGCGTATCGGTGTCGGTATCGATGACCAGCGATACGGTGACACGCCGGGTGCAATCCAGCACCGTATTAATGTCTGTTTCATCAGGTGGCTCGAGTACAAAACCGGACGTCATGATACGACGCCTTGAGCAGGCTTCGCCGATCCTCTCTATCGACTCTGTATCGCTGTCTGAGGTGATCAGCAACACCATCACGTCGAGCTGATCCAGGGCGTCATCAAGTGGGACCCGCCTTGTTTCCTGGCCACTGTACAACTCAAGATGTCCGGACGTGTATAAACCCATGACTGTGTTGTTCCAGCCCAGTTGCTGCAGTTCGGCAAGGGGAGTCAGTGCGTGTCTACCCAGCGCCAATACGAGTGTTTTGCGGGTTCTCGAATTGGGCTGCGCGATGCGAAACCGGCTTTCTGCAGCAGAGGTCGCCCGCATGGACTGGGTTATCATGGTGCCATCTCCTGAATCCGGTGGTGCTTGAAAACAGGGCCGGTTTTGTCGGCCCCGCTGTCCTCAGACCGAGGTATGGGGGACACCCTTGCGTGCTTTGAGATCTTCCGCACAGGCCGTTTCGAATGCCTGATCTCTGGGCAGCACAACTGAGACCGAGCGCACTCTATGATCTTCAGGTTGAACACCCGGAGGCTGCTGGTCTTTGTCCTTCAGGGCGATGGCCGCTTTGCGCAACATTTGTCGCGCCATGATGATGCCGTTGTCGGTGGACACCAGATTCTCCCGGGTGCGATCGATGATCGGTCCCATGCTTTCCTGAAGGGAGGAGTCCTGAATGGCAATCCCTTCCACGCCACTGTAAGTACGGCCTTCTTTTTGGGCCTGACGGTCTATCAAGTAGTCGTTGGTCTTGTTGGCTTTGGGGATGTAGGTGCCCGGTACATATTCACAGTGAATGCCCTTGCCAGCCTCCATGGCTTCGCGCTCCGTCGCCGACAACGCTCGGTTGGGATGGTAGTCGAAACTCCAGGCCCAGCAGTTTTCGTCGTCAATGGGTATCCAGAAATGGCCATGAACGGGGTGGTCACCACGAGGGGGTACCATGGTGAAACACGGCATGATCCACGGCGTGATGCGCCAGTAGTACTGTTCGTTTTCGGCGTTGCGGCGTGCACCAACCCACAGGCCTGAATTGTGTTTGGCGACTTCGAAGAATGGCATCTTATCAGCAAGGTTGTACTGGTTGCCCTTGGCACCCTTGAACAATGGGTCGGTGTTCAAGTTTCCGCTGTGCAGGAACGAGACATGGCTTGAATCAATGCCGCCCTCCATAGCCTGGAGCCAGTTGCTTTCCTGGAACCGTTTTGAGGTAAAGGTTTGTTCGGCGGGGACGACGGCAAACTCATACTCGGGAGGTTGCGGTTGCAAGTCTTTTGGTCCCATGTAGGTCCAGAGAATATCGCCAACCTTGATTAGCGGATAAGCTTGCAGCTTTATCTTCTCACAAAACCCGCTTTCGGCAGGTTCGGAAGGAACATCGACGCAATTGCCTTCAACGTCATATTTCCAGCCATGATAGGGGCAACGCAAACCCCCTTCTTCATTGCGTCCGAACCAGAGAGAGACCCCCCGGTGCGCACAGAATTCGTCCATCAATCCATAGCGACCATCGCTGTCGCGAAACGCAATCATGCGCTCAGAGAGCAGCTTAACGCGTACTGGCGGGCAATCGTCTTCAGGCAATTCTTCAGCCAGCAGGGCGGGTAACCAGTACCGGCGGAATAGGTCGCCCATAGGGGTGCCTGGGCCAGTTTGGGTAAGCAAATCATTAACTTCTGTGCGGAGCATTGTTGTTGTCCTCCTGCCGCTCAGTGGTAGCCACGCTTAAATGCTTTGAGGTGGCCTGTTGGCGGTGACCGGGTCTTTTGGGCTGTTTTTGTATTTGTCCCTATATACGGAACGACGTTCTTGATAAGTTTGAATCTACATGGTAAAACTGGTTCCGTCAACTTGTGGAGGTAGTTATGTCAGAAACATCCAATCGTGTCAGAGTGTGCAGTACTGAAGATGTGATGCCCGGAGAAGGCCATTATGTCGAGGTCGATGAGCTTGAGCTGGCCGTCTTTAACGTTGCTGACAAGTATTTTGTAACCGACAACCAGTGCACGCACGGTCCGGGTTCACTGTCGGAAGGGTTTCTCGATGGATCGGTTATTGAGTGCGACTTTCATGGCGGTGCGTTCGATGTATGCACCGGGGAGGTGGTTGCCGCCCCCTGCATGGTGCCGCTGAAAACCTATACGGTGACCCTGGAAGGCAACGACATCATGATCGATGTGTGAGCCTGTTCATTGGCTGGCAATGTGCAAATTCCAACAATAAGAACTGATACAGGACGCTCTCTATGGCTCAAATCACGATCGACGGCAGCACTCCAGTCACCTTTCACTGTGATGAAACCGACACGATTATGCGCGCTGCGTTGCGCAGTGGCATTGGGTTTCCCTACTCCTGCAATGTAGGTGCCTGTGGCAATTGCCGTTTCCAGCTGCTGGAAGGTGAAGTTGAGCATGTACAGTCGAGCCCCCGGGCCTGGACCGAGCGGGATGAAAAGCGACAACGTTATCTGGGGTGTCAGGCTCGTCCGAAAACCGACTGCCTGATCAAGCTCCGCACCAGTGAGCAATACGAACCCGGCACTCGCCCGGTGCCGGCGACGGCCCGGTTATTGACCAAAACAGCGTTAACGCACGACATGACCGAGTTCGCACTTGAACTGGAAACGCCGCTGTCGTTTCTGGCCGGCCAATATGCGTTGCTCGGTGCCCCGGCCATAGACAGCCCTCGGGCTTATTCCATGTGTAATGTCTCGGGTGGTGACACGCAGTGGAATTTTCAGATCAAGCGGGTACCCGGTGGTGCCATGACCGAACAGCTGTTCGACCACCTGCAACCGGGCGATACGCTGACCTTTGACGGGCCCTTTGGTACCGCCTACCTGCGCGAGGACTCCGATCGCGACATTCTTTGCCTGGCGGGCGGTTCCGGATTATCGCCCATGATCGCGATTGCCCGGGCGGCGGCAGAACATCCGCAGTTAAAGCAGAAACGGCTCGATTTTGTTTTCGGCGGGCGCCGTCCCGATGATATGTGTGGTGATGACCTGCTCAGTGAACTGCCGGGTTTTGGGGCGACCTTGCATTACCATCCCGCCATTTCAGAGGATGTTCCCGCTGACGAATGGGCAGGGCTGCGTGGTTTTGTACACGATGTTGCCTTGCAATTATTTGGAGAAGAATTGCGCGACAAGGAAATCTATTTTGCCGGTCCGCCCCTGATGGCTCAGGCTGTGCAAAAAATGCTGTTTGACCTGAAAGTGCCGTTCGACCAGGTTCATTTTGATGAGTTCTACTGAGCCGGGGAATAATAGTGTAAACAAGATTGTGGCTTCAGGCCCGGTGCCGGTCACACCCGTACCTTTGTTATCACTGGCGCTGGTCTTCCTGAAAATGGGTGCCCTGACCTTTGGCGGCATGTGGGCCGCCTTCAGTCGTATCGAGGCCGATCTTGTGCATAGGCGTGGCTGGATCAGTGCGGATACACAACGTGCCATGATGATCACGGCCGCCCTGATACCGGCGCCAAAATTTCTCGCTTTTGGTGGTATGGTTGGCTACCGGCTACGCGGATTTACCGGCAGTGTCGTCTCTCTGGTGTGCCTGATGATTCCCGGGTCATTGCTGGTATTGGCCGGGGCCATGCTACTGCGTCAGGGTGCGGAAGGGACGTTACTCGCGGCCGTGCAGCACAGTATTACGCTGGGTATCGTTGGATTGTTGCTGGGCAATGCGGCCAACATGGCTCAGAGTTCGCGGTTGACGGGGTGGCGACTGTTCGCCGGAATTGTCATAGCCGTTATGATCCCTCTGATGACGCTGTTGTTTGGTGTGCCGTTACTGGTGATGGCGCTGCTGGGTCTGGTGTCGGGCGCCATCGTTATTCGGCCCGAGCAGGAGTCAGACGAACATGGATAACGGCGTTGGCTTTTTGGGCGTGTTGGGGCTGGTCATGCTCAGCACGCTTTTTTCGATTGGCGGAGGCAATGGACAGGTCGCGATGATTCAGGGGCAGTGGGTCAGCAATGGCTTGCTCGACCCTGCTTTGTTTGCCTGGGCTTTTGCACTGGGTCATTTCACTCCGGGGCCCAAAGTCAGCTTTGTGACGGCGATCGGGTATTACATGGCCGGCATTCCCGGTGCGATCGCGGCAATGATCGGCATTGTGATCCCAACGTCTTTGGGTGCGTCTCTGGCATCTCACTGGTACCAGCGTTTTCAACGAATCATCAATCACGTCAGCATTTCGGCATCTATGGTCATTGCCGGCATGATGTCGACGGCGGCCATTGGCCTGGCGCAACCGCTCGAACCTTCCTGGATCGAACTGACCGGCATTGGGCTGGTCACCTTTCTGGTTGTATGGCGTCGGCCCGACCCTGTGCTCATTGTTCTTGGCAGCGGGGTGATTGGAGCGATTGTCTGGTTTGCCAGGTCAGCCCTGCCGGGCTGAATTTTTTATGGCGTCGCGTTTTGCAAAAAGTCGATGATGCGCTGCGGCGCGGTGTGTTCAGTTTGCTCCTCTGGAGTCACATCCCAATAGTCGGCCTGTGCCGAACACTCCTCAATAAAGCGTGCTGCCGAGATAGCATGGGCGTTGTCTTTACCGGGTATGATCAAGGTTGGAATGGACAGCTGCATCAGGTCCTCCGGTTCAAAGCCCGGTACACTGTCGCGGTCGATAAGAGTCCGTAAGGAGCTGGCGACAATCAGCTTGTAATGATCGGCATTCTGCAACGCAAAGCGTTCCACAAAATCGGCATCGTTTCTGATAGCCGGTCCCCACGGCCCCTGACGGGGGTCTTTGCCAAAGCCCTCGGTTGTTGAACGGGCAAGATCGACGACCGCCTGTAACCCCTCCGATTCAACAAAGGCCGTATGGATGGCAAAACGACGGTAGGCATTCAACCGAAATCCGGCGCCACCGACTGGCCAGTACTGCACCATGCTGAGGGTGCGCTCCGGGTAGGTGGTGGCAAAGGCGGCAACCGGACAGCAGCCCATACACCCGCCGATCAGGTGTGCCCGGTCGATGTTCAGGTGGTCGAGCAGTGCCCTGCCTTGTTCGAGATAGTGCGACCAGGTCAGGCGCTCAACGCGTCCTCCGGATTGGCCGGTTTCACGGCGGTCGAACAGGATGCAGGTAAAATGGGCTGGCAAATAGTCGAGCAATTTAATGCGAGCATAGACGCCGAGGTTTTCCCATTTGTCCATGGAGGCGTCAAACCCGCCGGGTGCAAACATCAGCAGTGGGGGGCCACTGCCCAGGGTACGGTACTCGGTACGAATGCCGTTCAGAATGGCACTAGGCATAACAGGTCTCCTCAGGGCTTGGCCGTTGGTGCGCCTTTGATTTGTTTGCCCGCACAAACGTCGGCTTTGAACTCGCTGAGGGCATCAAAGGTGATTTTAGCGACGTTGGCGTAGGTGTCGATGTCAGCGTCCAGATGCTTGGCTGAATAGCCGATCGCAGCATGTGCCATACGCACCCGACCGTCCAGCCAGGGGCCGCCACCGAAACCGCCAATCACGGGAATCGATACGGCTTCAACGACTTTGGGGCCAACAACGGGTCCTGAGTTGGTGAAATCGAGCAGTGCTGCGCCAGCGGCTTCCAGCTCTTTCGCTTCGCCTATGAGGCGGTCCAGCATGGCCGGGGGCACTTGAGCACCGGCAGTGGCCATGGCGTTGTATTCCATACCATACTGCAGGGCGGTTTGCGGGGTAATGCCAAACTGAGCCCAGACAGGAATGCCGGCACGAACCAGTGCGGTGACGGCTTCCGGAAAGTCCGCAGCGCCATCAAGCTTGATCAGGTCGACACCGGCTTCCTTGACCATACGAATCGCCGCACGAACGGCTGAATCAACGCCTTCCTGTAAAGGGCCATAAGGAAAGTCGGCACTGACCAGCGCGTGCTTTGTGCCTCGTCTGACCGCCTGAGTAACCGTGATCATTTGGTCCATTGTGATTTCAAACGGATTGGGCTGACCCCAAAGGTTCATGCCGACGGTGTCACCAACCGAGATAATGTCGACGCCGACCCGGTCAACGATCTGAGCCATCTGGTAATCCCAGGTAACCACGCCGACAATTTTTTCACCTCGGTCTTTTTTCTGCTGCAGCGATTGCAACGTCACTTTGTTGCTCATGACATATCCTGTTATTCAGTGGCTACCTCGCCGGGCACTTAAACAGCCCGGCTTTATGGATTGCCCGATAAATGGGTTGCAGGTCATAGCCCGCGTGCGGCTAACAAGCTGTCTACCCTCGGATAGACTTTACGTACATTGCCTTCGAAGACTTTGTGACGGTCGGCCTCCGATAAGGGAAGCGAATCGATGTAGCGCTTCGTATCATCAAAGTTGTGGCCAGTTTCCGGGTCGACGCCTTTCACCGCGCCAAACATTTCCGAGGCAAACAGGATGTTGTCGACATCAATCACCTCGAACAGCAAATTAATGCCCGGTTGATGATAGACGCACGTGTCAAAATAGACATTGCGCATGATGTGCTCCGATAACGGAGGACGGTTCAGCATGTCCGCTAAACCCCGGTAGCGGCCCCAGTGGTAGGGTACGGCGCCCCCGCCGTGAGGAATGATCAGCCGCAGCTCCGGAAAGTCTTTGAACAGGTCTCCTTCCAGAAATTGCATGAAGGCACTGGTGTCTGCGTTCAGATAATGCGCACCGGTCGTGTGGAAGTTCGAGTTACATGACCCGGAGACATGAATCATCGCAGGCACATCCAATTCAATCATCTTTTCATAAAAAGGATACCACGCCCGGTCGGTCAGCGGCGGGCCGGACCAGTGGCCGCCTGATGGGTCCGGGTTCAGGTTGCAACCAACAAAGCCTAGCTCGTTTACGCACCGTTCCAATTCTTCAACCGAATGACTGATCGGGACGCCAACGGACTGCGGAAGCTGGCAAACACCTATAAAAGTTTCGGGAAACAGACCGGTAACCCGGTGTATCAGATCGTTGTTAATCCGGGTCCAGGTTTTTGATACGGCTTCATCACCAATGTGATGTGCCATAGCCGATGCTTTTGGAGAGAATATCGTCATGTCGGCACCGCGTTCGCGCAATGCTTTCAACTGATTGTTTTCGATCGACCCGCGAATCTCATCATCAGACACCGACGCCAGGCTTGGGGCAGGGCTTGAAGGGTCTTTGAAATGCGCAATCTGAGCGTCGCGATAATGTTGCAACTGACCCGGTGCGGTGGTGTAGTGACCATGGCAATCGATGATCATCGTGCTACTCCTGTTTCAAGTTGGCAGCCGTTGGGTGTGGGCGAGTGACCGGAGTTACAGTTCATCGGCACTGTCGAGATAGACAAGGCCTTTCTCGGCCAGGCGCGGACGCATGTTGTTCATGTCCAGACCCAGCTCACCCTTTTTGTAACGCGCGCGTATGCCGGCTTCCTTCTCATCGCGTGCTTTCGAAAGCCCGAGTACCTGGTCTGCTTCTGTGCGAGCAACAATGACGACGCCATCGTCATCTGCGACGACCATGTCACCGGGGTTAACGATCTGGCCACCGCAGACCACAGGTATGTTCACGCTGCCCAGGGTTTCCTTGACGGTTCCCTGAGCTGAGACACACTTGGACCAGACCGGGAACTCCATGGCGCGCAGGTCTGCGATATCGCGGCATCCCGCATCAAGAATCAACCCTTTAATGCCTCGCGCTTGCATCAGTGTGGCGAGAAGGTCGCCAAAATAGCCGTCTTCACAGTGCGATGTGGGTGCAACGACCATCACGTCACCCGGCTGGCATTGTTCGATGGCGACATGAATCATCCAGTTGTCACCGGGCGGTATCGAGACGGTAACCGCCGGACCGGCAATGTGGGCGCCCGGGTAGATCGGGTTCATATTCGGAGCGAGGAGCCCCTTGCGACCCTGGGCTTCATGCACCGTGGCTACGCCCAATGTCTGGAACGCTTCCGCATGCGGTGCACGGGGAATGTTTTTGATCACAACATGTCTCATGGGGTGGAAACTCCTGTACCTTTGTTCGCTTTGTTATTAGAGGTCGGCCCGGCATTTTTCCAGTGCCGCCTGTAGCGCATTGGGATCGAGCTGCCGGCCAATCCATACGATCGTTGTCTGGCGTTTTTCATCCGCTGCCCAGGCCTGTTGAAAGTCGCCTTCCACCATCATGTGAACACCCTGGAAGACCATTTTTCTTGGTTCACCGGCAACGTAGACAATGCCTTTTACCCGCAAAATGCTCTGACCATGTTCGGCGAGGAACTCGGTGAGCCAGGCCGACAGGCGTTCGGCATTCATCGGTGCATCCAGTGTGATGACACAACTGGTGATACCACTGAGGTGACAGTGGTGATCATGTGAACCATGATCATGGTCGCAATCACCGTCATGCCGGTGGCCTGGCTGCCCATGCGGTGGATTGCCATCAGGCGGTGTTAGCCCATCCAGTCGTGTCAGATCAAACCGGCCCTGGTTCAGAATGGATGACAGGTCAATGCCCGCCCGTTCAGTGATAAAGCGTCGGGCAAACGGGTTGAGCATAGCCAGCAGCTGCAAGCGTTGTTCGAGCACCTCGGGTGGTACCAGATCGGTTTTGTTGAGGATGATCTGGTCGGCAAAGGCGATTTGCTCGGCCGCTTCCGAGCCCTGTTCGAGGCTTTGCGGCAAATGTTTGGCATCAACCAGGGTGGTGATACTGTCGAGTAGAAAATGCCGTTGGATTTTCGGGTCGACAAAAAACGTCTGGGCAACCGGCCCGGGGTCGGCCAGTCCAGTGGTTTCAATGATGACAGCGTCAAAATCGATCTGTCGATCAATGAGCAGGTGTAGAGTTTCGATCAGGTCTCCGCGCACGGTGCAACAGACACAGCCATTGTTCATTTCGAACAGATCTTCATCGCTCGTGATTACCAGGTCACCATCGATACCGGCCTCACCATACTCATTGATGATAACGGCATAACGGTGGTGCACGTCCTCGCTCAATATACGGTTCAGCAACGTTGTCTTACCGGATCCGAGGAATCCGGTAAGCAGGGTGACCGGGGTGCGTTTTAGAGACGTCATAACCAGTTGCTGCCTTACATCCAGGGCATCAACGAGACATGAATGACGTCTTTCTCGCCCTGACCACCGACCGACTTAATGGCCCATTCCGTATCCTTCAAACCAAAGCGGTGCGTCGTAATAAGATCAAGCGGGAACCGCTTGGATGCCAGTTGCTGCAACGCCAGTTCACAGGACTCGTAGTTGTGGCCCCGTGCCGCTTTAATGGTGATGTATTTGTTGGCGATCTTGCCCAGTGGGAAATTCGGGAAGTCGGCCATTTCACCCTGAATCAACAACGTGCCACCTTTGCGTTTCAGCGCTTCAATACCGAGCAATACCGGTATGGTGCCGGCACCGGCGGTACAATCGAGCGACACATCGACACCTTCACGGTTGGTAATTTCCATGATGCGTTCCAGCGGGTCTTCCTCATCCACAATAATGGTGTAATCAGCCCCGAGTTTTTTCGCCACCTCAAGACGAGCCTTGTCTTTTGACGTCCCGGTAGTAATGATCAGCGACGCACCGGCTTGCTTGCAGGCCACAGTTTGTGCGAGGCCCTGCTGGCCAGGGCCCTGAATCAGTACCCGCGAGTTATACCCAACCTGACAGTCAAACAGGGCCCACTGAATGCCATTGGCCATGGGGGTCACGATGCCCGCCAGTTCTGCTGAGACACCGTCTGGCACCTTGTGCAGTACGGCATTCCAGGGCAGGAACATGTATTCGGCAAATCCGCCCCAGAGGTAAGGTTCGCGTTTAAGCGGTGTATAACCGTAGCGAATCGCTTCCGGGTTTTTGCGCCAGTCCGTTCCCGCGCACAGGCGGTATTCCCCTTTATGACACCACTCGCACTTGAAGCAGGGTACGTAGTGTTCGACAAATACCATGTCACCTTCCTTGACCCCTTTGCGCGCCATGAATTGCGAGCCTGCTTTGGTGATGTAACCGATGTTTTCGTGACCCATGATGACCGGATCATCGGAAGGCGGATTGCTGTAGAGCTTTACATCGGTACCGCAGATTCCCGCCACTTCCACTTTCATCAAAGCACCGTCATCAGGCACCTCGGGCATCGGGAAGGATTGGATCTCGGTGGTATTGGCTCGGGTGCGCACTGCGGCTTTGACTTGCTCGGACATAATGCCTCCGCCCGTAACATCGGGTCTTTGAAGTGGAGTGTTGGGTTATCCGCTGGGTAGCGTTTCTTGTATTGCACGGAGCTTAGCAAGTATAATTCCCCTGTGCAAAACAATGTTCACCATAAAGGAATATAAGTCAGCCCGGTTTGCCTAGGGACAGAATGTTCCATGCCGGGAACAGAGCCACTCATTCAAACAGGTCGAATTGCATGTTGCAGCCGTTTCATCACCCCGCCCGGTCCAGTTCAGAACAGGTGGAATCATGGACGCGAGATCGTTTTGATTTGAGTAGCGATGCGCTGGTGGTGGTTGCTGATGTTCGCTGTCAGGTGCCGGGTTGCCCGCCCCGGGAAACCCTGGTCGCTTTCTGGCAACCGGGGGGCGTGCGCTACCGGTACAAGGTGTTCAAACCCGTAGCAGAGGTTGTAGAGACAGACATACCAGTGAAGTGGCTGTTGCCATCACTGGAAGACGTTGCCGGCCTGGGATGCGAGTGCTGCTGAATAACGAGATGCCCGGCCATCCTGCATGAATCGCTCAGTTTGCAACTGACTGTAAAAATTCTGGAGAAGTCACCATGACGCGTACGTTGAAAACACTGACACGAACCCAGGGAAATAATTACGCCATCAAACAGGGTGACCTGCAGCCAGAAGGGTTCCGCTTTGAGTTTGAAGAGGTGAATCCGTTGCCAAAAGGCTTTCGCCGGATGGTTCGCAACCTGGATTTCGATGTCAGCGAGATGGCACTGACCACCTATTTGTGCGCGCGTGAGCATGGTGTGCGCTTTACGGCTTTACCGATTTTTCTGGTTCGAGAGTTTCACCACGGCGCTATCCTCCATAATCGACTGGCGGGTTTCAGACATCCCAAAGATTTGGAAGGCCAAAGGGTAGGGGTCAATCGGGGCTACACCGTAACTACCGGGGTCTGGGCAAGGGCGATTCTGGAACAGGAATATGGCGTCGATCTGGACAGTATCACCTGGGTATTGTCGGGCGACGAGCACGTATCGGCCTGGCAGGCGCCAGGTAATGTAGTACCACTGGAGCCGGGGCTGAACATGGAGGAAGAGCTGGCCAGTGGTCGACTGCCCGCAGCGATCGGCGTCAAGGTGGACCACCCGGAGGTTGAAACCCTGATTCCCAACGCATACGACATTAGCCTGAAGGCTCTGAAGGAAACCGGCCTTTACCCGATCAATCACTTGATGGTAATCCGCGATGACGTGCTTGCCGAGTATCCGGAGGTAGGCAAAGCCGTGTTTGATACCTTTGTGGAGTCCAAAACCCAATATCTGAGTCAACTCAACGCAGGGCTTTGGGCACATCCGTTTTTAACCGACCAACTGCACCGGGATGTGACGCCTATTCTGGGTGATCCGTTGCCCTATGGTATCGAGCCGAATCGGCCCATGCTTGAGCTGCTGGTTTCTCAGGCACTGAGTCAGGGCATTCTCACCAGAAAGGTCAGCGTTGATGAGGTGTTTGCTGCCAGTACACGGCACCTGACCGGTTGACCTCCAGACATAAAAAGGCGCCGTTAGCGGCGCTTTTTTTATGCCAGGAAACCCGGTTCTGGTGGAGACTTTCCGGCCCGAAGAACGCCATGAAAAGGTGGTTTCAAAACCAGAAGGTGATGATTCGTGTTGACTTCGAATTGCAACTTGCTATGGTAATTCATACCTCTATGGTGACTGTAGTTCGCCATAGGGGAACAATTCGAGCAAAAACAAGGATATAGCGCCACATCAGCGATGACTGGTGAGCGCTGACAAGGTGTAGCCGCCGGATTGAATGAACCAGTTCATATGGTTCGCACGACCCAAGCCCGTACAACAATAATTTTTTGGCGCAAAGGTGCATTCAATGAAAAATACACTGTTCCGAACTGCGACGGCTTTGGCCGTTATGATTCCCGCCTTGTTCATGGCAGGTCACAGCCAGGCAGAAGATCTTTCCGCTGCCGAAGCATTCTACGACGGCAACACGATCAACTGGATTGTCCCCTATTCACCCGGCGGTGGTTACGACGAGTATTCCCGGTTGATTATTCCCTACTTTGAAAAATACACCGGTGCCAGGGTTCGCTTACAGAACAATCCGGGTGCGGGTGGCATGCGCGGTGCGAACGACATTTATCGGGCACCGAAAGACGGCCTGACCGTTGGTATTGTCAATGGCAGCGCACTGGTGACGAATCAGTTGGCGGGCATTGAAGGGGCAATCTATCAGTTTGAAAGCTACGGCTTTCTGGGCCGCATTGTTGCCGATCAGCGCGTGCTGGCCATTTCAACAACAGGTGATTTCGATACCATTGAAGAAATGCTGGGAGCCGGATCCACCTTCAAGATTGGAGCGACTGGCCTGGGTGGAAGCACCTATGTGGATGCTCTGGTTGCCGGTGAACTGTTTAACCTGGATCAGGACATCATTCATGGCTTCGATAGCTCTTCCGTGATTCGCCAGGCCATGTTGCGTCGTGACATCGTTGGCATGTGGGGTTCATATGGCAGCGCTATCCAGGACGTTGAAGATGGCATGCAAAAAATCGTTTTGCAGTCGGGTCAGGAGCGCACCGACGCCATTCCCAATGCACCCACTGTGCTGGAGCTTGCTGAGCGCATGCAAGTAGGAGACGAAAAAATGGCGGTGCTGCGCGCCTGGCAGGGGTTGAATGATGTTGGTCGGCCAGTTGTTACTCCTCCTGGTATTCCTGCAGACCGCCTGGCATTCCTCCAGCGTGCTTTTGAACAGGCAATGAACGACCCCGAGATGATTGAAGAAGCTCAAAGGTCAGGTCGTGACCTGACATTCGCCAATGGTGAGCGGATGGCACAAATTGCCACCGATGCTGCCGTAATGCCCGAGACGGCAGAAGCCTTCTTTGTCGAGGCAGTAGCAGGCGGAATCTAACGTCTGTTTATTGCCGTGCGGGCATCAGTGCTGGTGGTTTCTGACCAGATCGATGCCTGCCATTCACCTGTTCAGGAGTCAGTATGGGCATACTTGAAGGCTTTGTAGGCGGCCTGTTTCAAGCGTTTAGTTTCGATGTTTTTCCCTATTTATTGGTTGGTTCACTCTTTGGTTTGATTGTGGGTGTGATCCCGGGACTGAGTGGTCATTTTGCCATGGCCATGGCCATCCCCTTCCTGTACACGATGGAGCCGAACGCGGGTGTAGCCTTTATCCTTGGCGCACATGCGACGGTTGCACAGGGGGGTGGGATAACCGCCATTCTATTCAGTACGCCAGGTACCGGACAAAATGCGGCGACCATGCTTGACGGCCCACCCATGCGGCGACAGGGACTGGGTGGTCAGGCAGTGGGTGCCGCCTTACTGGCCTGCTTTATGGGGGCAACCTTTGGCGCGGTTGCGCTGGCCATACTGTTGCCGGTTTTGCAGGAAGCTTCTCTGCTGTTCGGTCCACCGGAAATTGTGATTCTCTCCTTTCTGGCACTGACCTTCGTGGCCGTTTTGGGTAAAGAAGACATGGCAAGAAGCCTTGTTGTTGCATTGTTAGGCCTGATGTTGGCGATGGTCGGATTGGACAATGTCACCAACCAGGCGCGATTTACCTTTGATTCGTTTGCGCTGATCGATGGCTTGCCTCTGGTACCCGTGATCCTGGGACTCTTTGCTGTATCTGAAATGTTCGATCTGTTCATTCGCGGCGGCAGCTTGTCAGACTCCAGTGACGGTAAAGCCATGAGCATGCGCGAAACCCAGCGCCAGATATTCAGCGGCATGAAAATCACATTGCAAAAATGGTGGCTTGTCATGCGGTGCAGTTCCATTGGCACTCTAATGGGTCTGGTGCCAGGGCTTGGCAGTGCACCTGCGGCCTTTGTTGCCTATGGTCATGCCAAGCAAACCTCGAAAGACAAAGCAAGCTTTGGCAAGGGTAATATAGAAGGCGTGATTGGGGCAGAGGCAGCGAACGATGCCGTGGAAGGCGGGGCACTGGCTTCCACCATCGCTTTTGGCATTCCTGGCAGTTCGTCCATGGCCATTCTACTCGGAGGCTTATTTATTCTGGGTATGGAGACTGGCCCGAGGATGATGATATCTCATCTGGATATTGTCTTTGTCATGATCTTCACCATTGTCATTGGTAATTTGATCGGCACCATTTTTGGCATGTTTCTGGTGAACCCACTAACCCGCGCCACCTTTTTGCGGTCATCCATTCTTGTACCTGTTTTGATCTGCATTGTCTTTACCGGTGCCTATGTGGTTCACAACGCCTGGTTTGAAATGGTGATTGCACTGGTATTCGGCATTCTTGGGTACGTGATGAAAGAGCTCAGTTATTCGCGTGCGGCCATGCTGATTGGTCTGGTGCTTGGGTATGCCATAGAGAAGAACCTGTACCTCGCTTTGCAATTGGATGGTCCGCGGTTCTACCTCGACCCGATACCATTGACACTGGTTGTGATAACACTTGTGTTCCTGGGTTGGAATATCTGGACATTCATTCGCGACCGGAAAAAGGAGGCTTGAGTTATGTCCAATGCACCTAAGAGCCCGGGACAAGAAGACCGGGAGGATAGCACCGTGGTGACTAAGGAAGTTCGTGTCGCAGAAGTGGTGTTTATCCTGTTTTTACTGGTCGTCACCATTGCTGCGATTCTGGAGTCGCTGACTTACAGCTTGACCGCTGCCCGCACGCCTCTGGTCATTCTGACGCCTTTGTTGTTGCTGATCATGGGTATCAGCATACGGGAAGTCAGAGCGATGAAGCGGGAGTCAGCCAGTATAACGGCGACGGTAAAGCGGGCATTGACAGGTCAGTATCCGACACTCAACAAGTTTTTCGTCTTCAGTCTCTGGCTAATATTTCTGATCATTATGGTGATCGTACTGGGGCAGTACGTAGCTATTGCCCTGTTTACCTGGCTGTTGATGCGTCCGGTTGGCAAAGAATCAAACTCTCTGTCGATCAAGGTGGCGCTAGGCCTTCCACTGGCGATTTATGGGCTCTTTGACCTGGTCCTCAACCTGGAAATGTTCCCGGGTATCCTTTACCAGTTCTGGGCCGGTTATGACGTCTTTTAGATCACAATACGCAGAACGGAGTAGGGTCGGCAAGGCCAGCCCTCTGAGTTGATTAACACGAGGTAGCAAACGATGGCATGGACAGAATCACAGTACTGGTTGGCTGGTGATGTTACTCATGACCTGTACCAGGATTTACTCAACGATGCAGAGACAGCCCCTGAGCGGGACAAGTTGCGCAAAAAAGTCGTTCGACCCGAAGAAATGCCCTGGGAAATGTCGAAGCAGGGTCTTCTTAAGCATTTGTTGCATGACAAAATGAATACCCGGATGGAGTCGGTCGACGCTTATATGCAGATCATTCCACCTGGCAGCCACTCTGGCAAGCACCGTCATCTGGCCGAGGAGTGTCTGTATGTGCTTGAAGGTAAGGGCTATGACCTGCATCAGGATTGTGATGTGGAAATTACTGACACTTATCACTGGAAGGCGCAAGACAGAGTGCAAAAATTTGAGTGGGAAGCCGGCGACATTATATATATTCCACCTAACACCATTCACCAGCATTTCAATGCTGACCCTGCCCGGCCTGTCCGCTTGATTTCAGCGATAAACCGGATCTATAAGAAGTTCGGCTTAAACGATGTCGAGCAGCTCGAGAATGCCCCGGAATATGACCCGTCAATCACCTTGAACGCCAAGGTCATACACGCTTACATCACCGGAAATTCCAAGTAATAGTCGCTCCGCTCCGACAAGCGGGATTGGCACATAGGAGTCTAATGAGATGGGTACAGAATCGCACTATCATAGCAAGAAGGACCGGGTTTTTGTTCGAGCCATTGCAGGTCCCTATAACCTGAACGATGAACTGCAGCGTTTGCGCGACATGCCGCGAGTGCGTAAGGGCAAAGAGATTAAGTTTCAGGATGGCCCCCAAGCGTATAGTCGACATTATGTGGAACCCAAAGATGGCATCACACAGACTTTTCACTTGCATCTGGAAGAATATGCTCCGGGTGGCAAGTCGCAAAAGCACGGCCATGTGAACGAAGCGGCGTTTTACATACTGGATGGCAAGGGCTATGAAATTCATGATGGCATTCGTTACGACTGGCAAGCAGGTGACATCGCCATTGTGCACAACAACTGCGTGCACCAGCACTTCAACGCGGACCCTGAGCGGCCGGCACGGGCGCTGGTGATCAAGACCAAGCCAATGTATATGTTCATGAATATGCTCTTTCAACAGCAGGTGGAGCCCAGGCCTTCAGAGCCCGCTCCTGGTGCAGAGGGTTTTATCGAACGAGAAGCAGAAGATGACTATAACCACGGTGACTATTAACCATTCAATTCAATAGCCTGACCGTATTAATTTCGCCGGAGCATTCATATTCCGGGTCATCTTCCGCCATTGTATTCGACTGAGCGGCGGTTTCTGTTGTCTCCATAAACCGGAGTGATTTCTATGTTGGGTGGTTTTCTCGCGTTGCTGTCAGCGATAACCTTTGGGTTCAATAATGCCAGTGTTCGTCGTGGTGTACTGAGTGGGTCCGTTCTGCAGGCGCTGGCCATTACGGTTCCCGTCGGTGTGCCTTTCTTCCTGGTAATGATACTGGTAACCGGGAATATTGGCGCGGTTACTGGTTTAACCACCGAAGCCTTTCTCTGGTTGGCGGCAGCTGGGGTATTGCACTTCGTGATCGGTCGTTACTGCAATTACCGCTCGACCAAAGCGATCGGCGGCAATCTGTCAGGCCCCTGGAAGCAATCGAATCTGATATTGGCGCTCGTTCTGGCCATCGTGTTTTTGAACGAGGTGCTAACACCACTCAAAGTTGCAGGCATCGTTCTTATTCTAATGGGCGCTTATTTCACGTCAAAAGCTACCTTCAAAAAGCCGAAACCGGTTAAGGAGGGAGAAATAAAACCGGAACACCCGGAGTTTGAACCCAGTTACCGGGAGGGCTACAGCTTTGCCTTGTTGTCAGCTGTTGCATACGGTTCTAGCCCGATCCTGGTGCGTATGGGGCTGGAATCACAGGGCCCCGGTACCAGCTTCTGGGGAGGGCTTATTTCGTACTCGTCAGCAGCGCTGGTCATTGGCCTGATTCTGTTGCTTCCCGGACGCTGGAAGCATGTTCGTGAGGTGGGACAATCATCTGTTCGCTGGTTTTCACTAGCGGCCATACTGGTTGGTTTCTCACAAATGTTCAGATACATGGCGCTGGCCATTGCACCGGTGTCGGTGGTCACCCCGATCCAGTCCACCTCGGTGGTATTCCGGGTAATCTTCGGTTGGTTAATTAACCGTAATACGGAAGTCTTTGGGGCCTGGGTGGTTCTGGGCGTTCTGGTAACCATGCTTGGTGTGTTGGGCTTGTCGGTATCGACAGAGATAGTAACCGCTAACTTACAGCTTCCGGACGGTATCATGCGGCTGGTCGAGTTTAGTTGGCCCTGAGTCAGGCGATTACCTGGTTCGGGCGTCGTCTGGTTATTTTTCGCTCATATCGGTATAGTTCAGACCCAAAATACGTTTACAGGCCCGGCCGGGGCTCTGGCGGGCCTGACTGATGAAAAATACAAGGACAGCATGAGCGAATTACGACGCATCAATCAAGCGACTGAAAAAGCGGAAAGCAAGGTCGATGACAAAAAGAGCCGTGGGTTGTCCTCACTGGCCAATGCCATTGCGCTGCTGAAAACCTTCAGTGAAAAAGACGTTGAGCTGGGGATAAGCGAACTGTCCAAGCGGTTGGGGCTTGCCAAGAGCACGGTGCACCGAATGGCGACCACACTGGTGATTGGCGGCCTGCTGGAAAAGAACCCGGCCAACGACAAGTATCGCCTGGGGCTGACCCTGTTCAGTCTGGGCGGTCTGGTGCGCCGGCGTCTGGATGTGCCCAGTGTTGCCAGACCAATCCTGCAGGAACTGAAGAGCGAATTGAATGAAACCGTTTTGCTCGGCGTGCTGGATGGTCAGGAGGTGGTGTATCTGTTCCACTTTGAGAGCACCCATGCCATTCGCATGCAGTCGGATATTGGTGTTCGAAAGGGCTCGCTCTGCACCGGTGAAGGCCAGGTGATGCTGGCTTTCAAGAGCGATGTTGAGATCGATAAGGCGCTGTCGGGTCCAATCGAACGGAGAACGAATTTCACCATCACCGACCCTGAGCAGCTGCGCAAGAAATTGCTCAAGATCCGTGCTCAGGGGTATTGTGTTGAAGATCAGGAAAGCGAAGTTGGTATGAGGTGCATAGCGGCCCCCATTTTCAATATGAACGGTGAGGTAGTCGCTGGCATGGGGCTGGCAGGCCCGATTCATCGGATGGACGACGATACCATCATGCGCTACGTGCCCCATGTTCAGGATACCGCCCGTGCGGTCTCTCAGAGACTGGGCTATCGTCCCTTCTGATCGTGCCCCGGGCGGTTCTGTTATTGCGGGCTTACCCGAGCCCGTATCTGCTATGCTTGCCGCTGCCAAGGTGAGTAATTACACACTATGTCTACCTTACACACACCCAAAAGCCCGATCATCGACAACCGGATCAAATTCCGGCATTTGCAATGCTTCATTGAGGTGGTTCGACAGGGTGGGGTGGTGCGGGCTGCCGACTATCTGTCGCTTACACAGCCTGCCGTTTCAAAGAAATTGCGCGAGCTTGAGGAGATGCTTGGCGTTGAGCTGCTGAATCGCCAGCGCAAGGGTGTCGAACTGACCCGGTTCGGTGAGGTGTTTTTACGTTATGCCCTGAACAGTACCGATGCCTTGCGTGAGGGTATTGACCGGGTCAGTGCTTCCAGCAGAGCGGAGCATTCGCCAGTTGTTATTGGCGTATTGCCAACGGTCGCGACCACCGTCATGCCCAAAGCGTTGCGTGCCTTTAAAGCCATGATGCCTTACGCCGATATCACCTTGCTAAATAGTAGCAACAAAATGTTGCTCGATGCATTGCGCATGTCGGAACTGGATCTGGTGGTAGGGCGGTTGTCTGCACCTGCGCAGATGCAGGGCCTGGTGTTCGAGCAACTGTATCAGGAACGCGTCGCTATCGTAGTGCGGCCGGGGCATCCGGTACTCAAAGAGTCACTGATATCGCTGGAAGTGCTTTCCGATTACCCCATACTGATGCCACCTCCGGACTCCGTGATTCGCAGCCTCGTTGATCAGTTCATGATACTGAACGGTATTCGACCCAACGCGAATCGCATCGAGACCATCTCTCATGCATTTGGCCGTTCTTATGTGCGTGATACTGATACTGTCTGGCTCATCTCGTATGGGGCTGTTGATGCTGATATCAACGAAGGGCGACTCGCCGAGCTACCCTATGACTTCTCATCCACTCTGGGACCCGTAGGCATCGCAACCCGTGTTGACAGCCATCCAAGCGAGGCTCAACGCCTCCTGATGGACCAGGTACGCCTGGTTATACAGAGCATGCACACACACTGATATATCAAAAACGTTTCGTTCTGAGTCATTTTTCCTACCAGCGTTTTGTGCCGCTGAGCTATGGTCAGGTCAGAGAACGTGCGTTCCTTGATGCATGTCAATATTTGCAGCGGAGAACAGAGCGTTCCATCAGCGCAGTCGCTCGAAAAAATAGTTCTTCCTGCGAGATTGGTCCTATATACGGTATTGTTGAAAGCAGGTAAGTAAATCTAATATATCGATTTAGATATATAAAAACGTCTAAATTTCATTTTCCAAGCGACAACTAGAAGCGTAGCTTTTGCTCGTGCTCGAACGACGTTCCTCATGAAAGACCGACTGGCCAGGCGGATCTCGCTTTGGTCCGGTAATGACGCAAAACCTGACAACAACAAATAAAGGTAGTGGTCTATGAAAATTAAAACAGCCTTGCTGTCGGCAGTTGCCGGCATTGCGCTCATGTCGGGTGCTCAGGCCGATGTTGATCCGTCTGACACCGTATCCATTGTTGTTCCTTATGGCCCTGGTGGTGGTTTCGATCGCGCAGTCAGGGGCTTCGCTCCCTACTTCAGTGAAGCTCTGGGTGGCGCTAACGTAATTACCGAGAATATTCCGGGTGCGGGTGGCCAGCGCGGTTCCACTGAAGTGAGTCGGTCTGAACCGGATGGCCTGACACTGGGTATTTTTAACCTGCCGGGCTTTGCGTTGCCGGCCATTCTCGGTGAAGAAGTCGGCTACGATTTGCGGGAACTGAGCTGGATTGGTCGCCTCGAGTCAGACGACTATGTACTGATTGTTGCTGCTGACTCGGAGATTCAAACGCTCGATGATCTGATTGCGATTGACGACCTGATCATTACCTCGACCGGTTACGGATCTACCGTGCTCGCAGCGCTGCAGATTACGGCCAGTGAACTGGGTCTGGCCGAGAATGACCCCATCTATTTGTCTGGTTATGGTGGTACAACCGATGCAATCGTGGGATTGATCCGCGGTGATGGTCAGGTCAGTATGGCGCCTGTGTCGTCCGTAACCCCTTATCTGGAATCCGGTGACGTTCGTGCACTGGCCATGTCCGGTAACCAGAGCCTGTTTGAAGGCGTTCCGACATTTGCTGAAGCAGGATACCCGGGTTTAACGCCGTTGAACTTGCAGCGCTCCATCGCCGGTCCTCCGGGAATCGATGACGCAACCCTCACGCAGTTACGCTCCGCGTTCATGGACGTGGTGCAGAATGAAGAGTATCTGGAATACGCCAAGAGCATTGGCATGAACATGTCTCCGATGAACGGTGCTGACACCGCGGCCGACATTTCCAGCAGCTTTGAGTTCTACGAGCGTTTCAGCACCAGCCTGGAAAACCCCAACTGATCAGCGGAACCAATACCCATGCTCGACTCTCTTGTGACGGCGACGCTGTATCTCGCCGACGGTGTCACCCTAATGTATTTGATGCTGGGGGTCCTGGTGGGCCTTTTGTTCGGCATTATCCCCGGGTTGGGTGGCGCGACAGCCATAGCGCTGTTGCTCCCCCTGACCTTTGGTATGGAGCCAGAGCAAGCCATCACATTGATGGGTGGTATTATGGGGTCGAGCGCCATTGGTGGTTCTGTTACGGCCATTCTGTTAAATGCACCTGGCACTGCACCCAATGCCGCGACCTGTTTTGACGGCTACCCTCTGACCCGGCAGGGAAAGGCCGGACTGGCCATCGGAGCAGCGGCAACCGCATCTTCTCTGGGGGGTATTGTCGGGGTGATTGTCTTGGTTGCGATACTGCCCATGGCCAAGTCACTTGTGTTGCTATTCGGCCCGCCGGCGTTTTTCATGCTGGCGGTTCTAGGTCTGGTTTCACTGACCATTTCCAATAACAATATGTTGCGTGGCTTGATCGCCGCCGCCTTGGGGCTGTTTATCGGCTTCGTTGGTTACGACGACATGGGCGGTACTTTGCGGTTTACGGCAGGCATCGATTACCTGTGGGATGGCATTAAACTGGTCCCCGCTCTGATCGGACTCTTTGCGATTGCCGAGATGATCCGGTTAATGGTGGAGGGTGGAGCCATCTCAAAAGTTGATCGCAATGAGTTGGGCGAGGTGAAGGGTGTAGGGGCGGGATTCAAAGCGGTTTTCAAGCATCCCAGAACTGTTCTCAGCGGTTCGTTTATCGGTACTCTGGTAGGTATCGTTCCAGGTGTTGGTGGAACAGTCGCCTCATTTCTGTCTTATTCATTTACGGTGCAATCGAGCCGTGACAGCTCGCAATTTGGCAAGGGTGATATCCGCGGCGTTATAGCCCCGGAAGCCGCAAACAATGCCAAAGACGGGGGCTCCCTGATTCCTACTCTGGCATTTGGCATACCCGGTAGCGCTGAAATGGCGTTGTTTCTGGGTGTGCTGGTTTTGCACGGTATGCAGCCTGGCCCATTGCTTCTGATTGAGCGTGAATGGAGCTTACTGGTATTGATCATTGCCTTGTTGCTGGCAACAATAGCTTCGGCCTGTGTGATTGCTGTGGCGACGAAGTACCTGATCAAAATCACCTTTGTTGACTCGTCTATATTGATCCCGACTGTATTGAGTGTCGCTCTGGTAGGAGCTTATGCCCTGGAGGGTTCCCTGGGTGATGTGATCATGGCCGCTGTGTTTGGTGTCATTGGTTATGTCATGATCCGGCTGGATTATCCACGAATTACCCTGGTCATTGCCATTGTTCTGGGCGGGATGATGGAACGCAACTTTATCCAGTCGATGCTGATGTTCCGCAGCGACTGGACCGGATTTTTTCGAGACACGACAAGTCTGGTCATTTTTACGATTATTGTCATGGCACTGGCATTACCTGTTTTAGGGCGGATTCGCAGGAGGGTACGCAATGCCAACGTCTAATTCACTGGCCCGTCCGACGGTATTGGTTTCTTGTTTCATGCTGATGCTGGCCATCACCCTGCTTTACCTGTCACAGGGGTTTGGCCGATCCAGTGGCATGTTTCCTCGATTTATCGGCTGGGTATTTGTTGTATTGACGGCGGCCGACGTTGTCGTTCAGTTGATTGCCTGGTACCAGCGTAAGTTGCCCGAAACCACCGAAACAGCGATTACCATCAAGCAATTGAAGTCGATGGGTTGGTTGCTGGGGCTGGTCGTCGCACTGTCTATCTTTGGTTTCCTGATAACCATCCCCGCCTATATCTTTACGTTTCTGACCTGGCGTGCCGGACACGACAAACGACGTTCTGCCTTCATAGCAATTGGTGCTCTGGTCTTTGTGTGGGTCATTTTTGTTTGGCTACTGGACTATGAACTGTATGCGGGTCTGTTACTGAACAACCTTAGCTGAGCGTTTGGCAGGTGGGATAACTGAGGAATCGGATCTATGAGCAAACTGTCACTATCCATCGCCATCGGTAATTACGACCGGATGAGACCTCTGGTCGATGGCAACGTTCAGATAGACGGCGTGGACCCTGTGTTTATGCTGCATGATCCGGAAGAAATCTTTTTCCGTGCGTTTCGCCATGCAGACTTTGACATTACTGAATTGTCGATGAGCAGTTACACCGTGAAAACGGCGAACAATGATTGCCCTTATATAGCGGTGCCTGTGTTTCCTTCTCGTGCGTTCCGCCATACGTCGATCTACGTGCGCACTGACCGGGGCATAGAGACCCCGGCCGACCTGAAAGGAAAGCGAGTTGGGGTGCCTGAATATCAACTCACCGCTAACGTCTGGGTTCGAATGATTCTGGAAGAGGACTATGGTGTTAAACCCAACGACATTACCTGGGTTCGGGGCGGCTATGAAGAGCCGGGCCGGGTAGAGAAAATCAATCTCAAACTGACAGGGGGCACTCAGGTCGTCAATGTGCCTGACGGTGAAACCATTAGCCACATGCTGGCGACGGGTGAGCTCGATGCGGTTATCGGACCCCGTGCACCGTCTTGTTTTACTGAGGGTAACCCGAACGTTGGTTATTTGTTTGCCGACCCGATGGCCGAAGCGAAAGCATGGTATCAGCGTACCGGGCTGTTTCCGATCATGCACACTCTGGGCATTCGAAAAACGCTGGTGGCACAGCACCCCTGGCTACCTTTCTCTGTATTCAAGGCGTTTGAGAAATCGAAACAGGTGGCCTTGCAGCATCTGACCGACACCTCGGCGACGAAAGTGACACTGCCTTTCGTGGAAGATCAGTTGCGATCAGCCAGGCTTTTGATGGGTCAGGACTTCTGGTCTTACGGCTTCGAGCAAAACCGCGAAACGCTGGCCCGCTTTCTGGCACAGCATCACAAAGAAGGTTTGTCGAGTCGTCTGGTGTCACCTGAAGAGCTGTTTCATCCAGCCAGCATGGAAAGCTTTAAAATATAGCCAGGTTAGTCATATTTTGATCTGGATGGGTCTTGCAGAGGTTCAGTCTGGTGACTGGACCTCAATGGTTCCCTGTGTAACCATTCTGCCAGGCTCTACCCGGAAAGGCACCCCATGACACATTATGCCAGCGACATCCAGTTCGATCTGGACCAATTCCTGCCATACCGCCTCAACCGCCTGGCGGATCAGATCAGCGAGCAACTGGCGCATCTCTATGAGTCGTCGTACTCGCTGACCATCGCCCAGTGGCGAGTACTGGCCTGGCTGAACCAGTGCGGGGTGCTCACCGCCAAGCAAATTCGGGACGCCACGCGGATGGATAAAGCCAGAGTGTCGCGCGCGGTTCAGGCACTGGCAGACCGGGAACTGATCAGCCGCAGCCCCGACCAACAGGATCAGCGCGCTCACCACCTGCGGTTAACGGCAGCCGGAAACGCCTTGCTGGAGCAACTGCTGCCCGAAGCTCAGGCCTGGGAAACATCGCTACTGGCAACCTTGACGGGTGCCGAACGCCAGGCGTTGTTTCAGGCGATGGCCAAACTGGAAAAGGCGTTCGGCAACTCGGAGGCCGCTACCTCAGCGACGCAATAAAGGCATCGTAAGGTGTCAGTTGCAGTTGTTGGCTGATCTCGGTTAAGGGCGTGCCGCTGCAAATGAGAACCCGTGACGATTCGGTTGGCACGTTGCCTGGCAGTTGCAGCGTCAACCGCTCGGTTGACAGGTTACCCACCACCAGTAAAGTTTCAGAATCGGTTTTTCGCAGGTAAGCGAATACCTGGGGGTGATCCGCAAACAGCAGTTCGAACTGACCATCGACGAGCGTTGCGTTGGTTTTGCGCAACTGGATCAGTCGTTGGTAGTGATGGAAAATGGAGTCCTGGTCTTCCAGGCTTTGCTCAACGTTAATGGTGGTGTAATTCGGGTTCACTTTAAGCCAGGGTTTGGCTGTGGTGAAGTCGGCATTATCGCTGGCATTCCAGTGCATCGGTGTACGTGCATTGTCGCGGCTGTTTTTGTGAATGGCGGCCATCAGCGCGGTCGGTGAGTAGCCCTGTTCGAGTCGTTCTGTATAGAGGTTGCGGGTTTCGATGTCCTGATAGTCGTCAATCGAGTCGAACGCTACGTTGGTCATGCCAATCTCTTCACCCTGATAAACATAAGGCGTGCCTTGCATGCCATGTAGCACAGTGGCCAGCGCTTTGGCCGAGGCATCACGGTAAGTGCCGTCATTGCCGTATTTCGACACCGCTCTGGGCAAATCGTGATTGTTCCAGAACAGTGAATTCCAGGCGTTGCCGTCCAATTCTTTTTGCCATTTGGCGAACACCTGTTTGAGCGCGACCAGGTCGAATTCGCGCGGCTTCCATTTGCCGTGCACCGGGTCGAATGTCAGTGTGATGTGTTCGAACTGAAACACCATCGACAGTTCTTCGCGTTCGGGCGCTGAATACAGCCGGGCGGTTTCGGGAGTGACGCTCCAGGTTTCGCCTACGGTGAGGGCATCACGACCTTTCAGTGTGGCCTGGTGCATGGCCTTTAAGTGACTGTGAAGGGTGGGGCCGTTGGCGAGCACTTTGTTGTCGACGTCCTTGCCAATCAGGTCGATAACATCCATGCGAAAGCCGGCGATGCCCCGGTCGAGCCAGCGGTTCATCATTGCGTGCACGGCGTCAGGAACGGCCGGGTTGTCCCAGTTCAGGTCCGGTTGTTTGGTTGAGAACTGGTGAAAATAATAATCGTTAGTGGCCGGATTGAAGGTCCAGGCCGGGCCGCCGAAGTAGCTGCGAAGGTCGTTCGGCAGTGAGCCGTCCGGCTGTTCCTCACGCCAGATATAGTAGTCGCGGTAGGGGCTGTCTTTGGATTGACGAGCCGACTCGAACCAGGGGTGCTCGTCCGAGCTGTGGTTGACCACCAGATCCATGATGATCTTGATATTCCGCAACCCAGCCTCGGCTATCAGCAGGTCCATATCGGCCAGGGTGCCGAATTCGGCTGCAATGTCATCGTAGTCGGAGATGTCGTAGCCGTTGTCGTCCATCGGTGATCTGAACACGGGCGATAGCCAGATGACGTCGATGCCAAGCAGGGCCAGGTAATCCAGTTTATTGATGATGCCGTTCAGATCCCCCATGCCATCGCCGTTGCTGTCCATAAAACTGCGCGGGTATATCTGATACACCACAGACGTTTTCCACCAGGGGTGTGCCATTGTCAGGCTCCTGTTCACGGTTTTAAAAAGTGAACACAGCCTAGCCGTTTAACCGCCACAGGTGTAATGGTATTGCGGTCGTCAGGGTTGATTTACGAGTGGTTTGAGTGGGGGTCGGGCAGGCCACGCAAAGTAAGCGTGACCTGGCAGGTGTGGGGGTGTCAGTGATCGTGCTTGTGATGATCCCGCTCAATGGCGCCGCCAACGGTGTTGGCTGGCTTTTGGAGGTCGGATGGCTTATTACCGACTTTTGCGGCCTTGGGCTTTTTCTTTTCCTTGTGGCCTTTGTTCTTTTCTTTACTCATGACGATGGCTCCGTTTTTGGGTCAAGGGAGAGCCTTTTGGGAGCGTTCTCCAGCCACAGGTATAGCTTAACTGCTGCGGCTGTCAATCCAGCCTGAAACATTATTTTTTGCGGGCTATTAGGCTTTGTTCGCGGTGATGGCGCTGTTGGTATTTGGCTGAATGGTGACGGTGGCGTTAGCCAAGCCTGAAGTGCATGGGGGCTGATGTGCTGGTGGGCAGTATTCGGGTAAACTGCAGGCTCATACTGTCGTTGCGGATGATTAAAACTCCATGGATGTCATCGTCATTGGCGCCGGTGTCGTCGGCCTGGCCATAGCCCGCCGCTTTGCGATTGCCGGCCAGTCGGTCATGGTGCTGGAGCAACACCCCACGCCAGGCCAGGAAACCAGTTCGCGCAATTCCGAAGTGTTGCACGCGGGTATT
>ERZ1699650.66-NODE-66-length-67710-cov-11.629488_pt1 | contig 67710 bp, 69 predicted proteins | sample MGYA00581512_ERZ1699650 | MGnify/ENA primary metagenome ERZ1699650 (study PRJEB42348, sample SAMEA6618698) | metagenome | isolation source: Polyester-degrading enrichment culture growing on monomer terephthalic acid, Te | collected 2019-05-17 ... | reverse complement strand
TCGCCGCCTACACCTCGATCGAGACCCAGACTGAATCGCTGTGGGAACAGGCCGCAGGCGATGTCGAAGGTCAGGTTGGCGAATAAGCCTCTGATCGGCTGAAAGGCCAAACCTTCGTCGCTGCTCCCGGGCTGTCTGCGTTGGTTCCTCCCAAATTTGAAGACGAAACCCAAACTGGAGCAATAACATGCTGAACTACATCAAGAACTTCCGCAAAGACGAAAATGGTGCCGTGACTGTTGACTGGGTGGTGCTCTGTGCCGCCATCGTCGGCTTGGCCATCGCGGCCTATACCGCGATTGAAACCCAGACTGAATCCCTGTGGGAACAGGCCGCTGGCGATGTTGAAGGCCAGGTTGGCGAATAAGCCGCACCGCGCTTGACATGAAGGTGGGGACCCGCGCGTCGGGTCCTTACCCCCAGGTCCACCCCGGATCGCGCCGCTGTCTGACCGGCGGCTTTGCCGGGACAGGGACCCGCACCTCAGGTGCGCGGGACAGGGGCTGCCTTCTCCCGCTTGCGCCCGGAGAATCCGGGAACAGATTCGTCGGCGGCTTCCTCAGCTTTCATCATGGGTTGCCGCCCCAGGGGGCAAGAACAAGACCAGGAGCGCAAGCCATGACCAGGCTTCTCAAGAAATACTTCACGGACGACAACGGCGCAGTGACCGTCGACTGGGTTGTCCTGTGTGCCGCACTCGTGGGTTTGGCCGCCGCAGCTTATGTACAAATCGAAGAACAAACCTTTCTTCTGGAAGAACAGGCTGCGAACGACATCGAATCCCAGGTTGGCGAGTGATCTTCGCATCACTTTGAAATCCAACACGCAAACCGGCCCTCGGGCCGGTTTCTGCGTCGATGGGCCGGTCTTGGAAAAGCGATCAAATTGCAATCGCCCGCCGCCGGTGCGCCCGGACGGCAACTTAGTTTTAACACATTTACCTGCCATCTGTGGTCGGTGAGACAATGCAAGGAAAGGGCAGGACATGCGACTGATATTCGGATTGGTACTGATCCTCGGTTTCGCATTGGCCGGATTCGCCGTTTATCTCGCCAATGGTTACGTGAATTCCTACCGCGTGGCGCTGGCCAAGGCGAAGACCGGCGAAAGCATCGAAACGGTCGAGGTCTATGTCGCCGCAAAGGCGCTGACCTATGGCGACAAGCTTGAGAAATCCGACGTCAAGGTTGTCCGTTTTCCCAAGGCCGCGGTGCCGGATGGCACCTTCTTCAAGGCTGGCGGCGCCGCCCCCTACTACCGCCCCTGGGACGACCTGGACAACGCCACCCGCAAATCGCTGAAGGCGGCGGCCAAGGCGGCGGGCTTCGACCCGGTCAAGACCGGTCTGCGGGTGACAAATTCCGCCGATCTCTTTCCCGAAACCGGCGAGGATCGTTATGTCCTGCGCAACATCGAACGGGGCGAGGCGCTGGTTGTCGCGCGGCTGACCGAGCCGGGTCAGGACGCGGGCATCACCTCGCGGTTGGCGCCGGGCATGCGCGCCTTTGCCATCAAGGTTGACGTCTCCTCGGGCGTGTCGGGCTTCCTGCGTCCCGGTGACCGGGTCGACGTCTATTGGACCGGGCGGATCGCGCAGATCACCGACGACGCGGTGGGCCGCAACTCGACCGATGTGACCAAGCTGATCGAAACCGGCGTCAAGCTGATTGCCATCGACCAGCAGGCCTATGGTGACAGCAGCTCGGCCACCATCGCCCGCACGGTGACCGTCTCGGCTCTGCCTGAACAGGTGGCCGCCCTCGCCCAGGCACAATCCACCGGGCAGTTGTCGCTTGCGCTTGTCGGCTCGGGTGACACCAGCGAGGTGGGCCCGGTCGAGGTCGACCAGATGAGCCTTCTGGGACTTCAGGCGCCGGAGCCGAAAGAGGTGGTGGAAGTGGAACGCGAAAAGATCTGCACCATCCGGACCCGCAAGGGCGCCGAGATGGTCGAAATCCAGATCCCCTGCACCAATTGATCCACACCCCACAACATCGGGTGGTTCGCAATCTGGAAAACGCCGCATTTCGTATGCGGCGTTTCGTTTATTTTGTATCTGTTGCGAGATACCCACATAAATAGAACGTCAGAAGCCATTGATTATTGCAATAAAACCCATCTTCCCGCATGGTATTGTCAATTGCAGGCATCAAAGACCTGTAAACTGAGGCGTGATCGGAAAGGCAGGTCACATGAAAATCAAGACGCTCTTTGGGGCCGCCCTTGTGGGTGCCGTCCTGGTCAGTGGCCCGTTCGCAACGAGCGCCCTGGCTGAAACGCTTACGGTCGTGCGACAAGGCACCTCCTCGAAACTGTCGGTTCCGATCAACCGTGCGGTGGTGGTCGAAAGTGATGTTCCCTTCGCCGAGCTCAGCATCGCCAACCCCGCTATCGCCGACATCTCGTCGCTGTCAGATCGCACCATCTATGTCCTGGGCAAGGGCACGGGCACGACGACGCTGACGCTGCTGGATGCGCAGGGCCGGCTGATCACCAATGTCGACGTGCATGTCTCCTTCGACCTGACCGAGTTCAAGGAACGCCTGCGCCAGATCATGCCGGGCGAAAAGATCGAAGTGCGCAGCGCCGATGACGGCATCGTGCTGTCCGGTGTCGCCTCTTCGACGCAGAAGATGCAGCGCGCGCTGGACCTGGCTGAGCGCTACGCGCCGCAACGGGTCTCCAACCTGATGAGCGTCGGTGGCGTACACCAGGTGATGCTGAAGGTACGCTTCGCGGAAATGTCGCGGTCGGTGTCCAAGAAGCTGGCGGCCTCGCTGGCCATCGGTGGCGACATCTTCCTGGATGGCAAAGCCACGATCGGCACCGGCACTGCCGCGCCTGCCGTCTCTCAGTCCAACATCATTTCCGGCGGGCTTCCCAACCTGGCCGACGGCGAAGCCGCGGTGAACCTAGGCTTCGACCTGGGCGCGGCCGAAATGGCGCTTTTGCTGGAAGCGATGGAATCCAAGGGCATGGTCCGGATGCTGGCCGAGCCCAACCTGACCGCCCTGTCGGGCCAGGAAGCCAACTTCCTCGCCGGTGGCGAATACCCGGTGCCGATTGCAAATGGCGACGGCACGATCACGGTCGAGTTCAAGCCCTTCGGCATCGAGCTCAGCTTTATCCCCCGGGTGATCGACGGCGACCTGATCAACCTGGAGCTGAAGACCGCCGTGTCGGCCATCGACCCGAGCAACAGCTTCATCGCCAACAACTTCCAGCTCGACGCCTTTTCGCGGCGCGAAGCCTCAACCACGGTGGAAATGCGCGACGGCGAGAGCTTTGCCATCGCCGGACTGCTCAAGGACGACTTCACTGATCTCAACGGCCAGGTGCCGTGGCTGGGTGACGTGCCGGTGCTGGGCGCGCTTTTCCGGTCGGCCGAATACGCCCGCGAGCAATCGGAACTGGTGATCATCGTCACCCCGCATCTCGTGACCCCGACCCGGGGCGAGGCCCTGGCCCTGCCCACCGACCGGGTGCGGCCGCCGTCAGAAAAGGACCTGTTTCTTCATGGCCGCGTGGCCAGTGACACGGCATACAAAAAAGGACCCGTTGCCGAGGTTGCCAAGCAGGATTTCAGCGGGTCCTATGGCTACGTGATGGATTGATCCGATGCAGCAGCGCTTGACATACCTCATGGCCACGGTCGCCGCTGCCGGCGTCCTGGCCGGATGTTCACCACACAAGGGACCGGTCCAAAGCTCGTTCTTTCGCGAATCCGGATCCCTGATCGACGCCGGCAACTTCGGCACGGCAACGATGAACAACAAGGACTACATGACCGGCGAAAAGCAGTGGGTCTACAACATGGCCCAGCGCTTTGCCAACGAAGTCCTGACCACGGTCAACTTTGCCTTCAACTCGGCGGCCCTGGACGCCGGGGCGCGTGACACCCTGCGCGAACAGGCGGCCTTCATCAAGCGCTTCCCCGAAGTGCGCTTCCGGGTCTATGGCCACACCGACAAGGTCGGCTCCGACGGCTACAACCGCTCGCTTGGGCAACGCCGCGCCGATGCGGTGGTCAACTACCTGGTTGGCCAAGGCATCTCGCGGTCGCGCCTTGAGGCGGTCGTCAGCTATGGCGAAAGCCAGCCGCTGATCGTCACCGAGGGCCGCGAACGTCGCAACCGTCGCACCGTGACCGAAGTCTCGGGCTTCATCGCGGGACATCCGCATCTTCTGGACGGCAACTATGCCGGTGTCGTGTATCGCGAATACCTGGTGTCCGGCAGCCCGCCCTCCACGTTGACCACCGGCATCTCCTCCGGCGAACAAGAGTCGCTGGGAGACGGCGGCTAGACGACCTCGTAAATCGACAGGCGGGGGGGCGACAAGTTCGCCCCCTTTTCTCTTTAAAGATTAATTATTTTTTTATTTGCAACCAATAGGAGATCCCTGTAATCTCCAGTTGCCCGGGTCCAGACATCATTGTCGCGAGTCCGCGAAAAGACGGTTTTTTAGCCGCAATGTCGCCCGAATTTTTGAGCATCTTCACATCAATGAGTTGCGTCCCGAGGTTCGGTACCTCCGGTCGCGCTCCCGGACGATCCGTGGCGGACCTGGCAAGACAGTGACCGGGCCATCGGCGCAGGGAACACCGGGGGTTCTTGGTAAAGGATGTGAGGCCATGACCGACGAGACCGTGCTTGAAATGGAGATCCCTCCGATTATTGCCTGCACAATCAGCCGAAACGTGCAGGAATTCGAGCTTCTCATCGAAGACATGGAAAGCGCCCTGGGCGAACAATGGGGCGACTTGGGCTTTGAAGAGGCGATCCCCTTCTTTGGCCAGGAAGACGCCGCATCGCTTGAATTTGTCGCCATCGCGATGGATGCCGAGGACGAGGCCGACCTGCCGATCCTGTCCGACATCATCGGCGCGGCCGGGGAACGCGGCATCAAGGTGATCCTGATCACCGAGGATGTCTCGCCCGCGGCGCTGCACCACCTGATGCGCAAGGGCGCGGATGAATTCGTGCCCTACCCGCTTCCCGAAGGCGAGTTGCAGTTCGCCATCAACAGGGTCCGCACACCTGAGCCGGCCCCGCCCCCCGTGGCCGAGATTGCCGACGACATGGACGAGGCGCAGCCCGAGAAGAAGGTCAAACTGAAGAAGGGTGCGTCACGCGATGGCGTGTTGATCGCCGTTCACGGCCTGGCCGGCGGCGTCGGCGCCACCACCTTTGCCAGCAACCTCGCCTGGGAACTGGCCACCATCTCCAAGACCGACGCGCCCAAGGTCTGTCTCATGGACCTGGACCTTCAGTTCGGCTCGGTTGCCACCTACCTCGACCTGCCCCGCCGCGAAGCGGTGTACGAGCTTTTGTCCGACATCGAGAACATGGACGAAGACAGCTTCAGCCAGGCCTTGATGGATTTCGAGGACAAGCTTCAGGTCCTGACCGCGCCGGCCGACATGCTGCCGCTTGACCTGCTGCCGCCGCAGGACATCGAGAAGCTCTTGAACACCGCCACGGCGCATTTCGACTATGTCATCGTCGATATGCCCAAGACGCTGGTGCAATGGTCCGAGACGGTGCTGAACATGGCGCATGTCTATTTCTCGCTGCTGGAAATCGACATGCGCTCGGCACAGAACGCGCTGCGCCTGAAACGTGCGCTCCAGGCCGAGGACCTGCCGTTCGACAAGCTGCGGTTCCTGCTGAACCGCGCGCCGAAATTCACCGACCTGACCGGCAAGAGCCGGGTCAAGCGAATGTCCGAGAGCCTGGGCATTTCGATCGACGTGCAATTCCCCGACGGCGGCCGCCCGATCACCCAGGCCTGCGACCACGGATTGCCGCTGGCCACCGCCGCCGCCAAGAACCCGCTGCGTCGGGAAATCGCCAAGCTGGCAAAATCGCTGCATGAAATCGGCAAAGACGACGCCGAAGCTGCCTGAGGATAAAGCCCATGTTTTCGAAGTATCGCAAAGCGCCTCCGGCCCAGGCAAAACCCAAGGCCGACAATGTCGCCCAGATCGCACCCAAGTCCGAACCGGCGGCCCAGCCAGTGTCGATGCGCAGACCGGTGGTCAAGAAGATGGCCGCCCGCCCCACCGCCACGGACAAGGAAATCAAGCGCAAGGAGCGCATGGGCGAGCTGAAGCTGGAGCTGCACCGCTCGCTTCTGGACAACCTCAACCTCGCGGCGCTGGAAAATGCCACCGAGGCGGACCTGAAGTCAGAAATCAGCGACATCAGCCAGGAATTCCTGAACGACAAGGGCGTGGTGCTGAACCGCGACGACCGCACCACGCTGATCCAGGAGCTCTACAACGAGGTCAAGGGCCTCGGCCCGCTGGAGCCGCTGTTGCAGGACGAGAGCATCAACGACATCCTGGTCAACGGCCCGCACAAGATCTTCATTGAACGGGCCGGCAAGCTGGAGCTCAGCGATGTCACCTTCAAGGATGAAAAGCACCTGCTGCGGATCATCGACAAGATCGTGTCCGCCGTGGGCCGCCGGGTCGACGAGTCGAACCCCTACGTCGACGCCCGTCTTGCCGATGGGTCGCGTTTCAACGCGATGGTGCCGCCGATTGCGGTCGATGGCTCGCTGGTCTCGATCCGGAAGTTCAAGAAGGAAAAGCTGGCCATTGACGACCTGGTCAAATTCGGTGCCTTCACCGAAGAGATGGCCGCCTACCTGCAGGCCGCCGTGGCCTGCCGCCTCAACGTCATTGTCTCGGGCGGGACCGGTTCCGGTAAAACCACCACGCTCAACGCGTTGTCGTCCTTCATCGACGACAGCGAACGCATCCTGACGATCGAGGATACGGCGGAACTTCAGCTGCAACAGACGCACGTGGGCCGGATGGAAAGCCGCCCGCCCAACGTCGAGGGCAAGGGCGCGGTCAGCCAGCGTGACTGTCTGCGAAACGCGCTTCGGATGCGCCCCGACCGCATCATCGTCGGTGAGACGCGCGGCGAGGAGGTCATCGACATGTTGCAGGCGATGAACACCGGCCACGACGGATCAATGACGACGATCCACGCCAACAGCGCCCGCGATGGCGTGTCGCGCCTGGAAAACATGATTGCGATGGCCGGGATCGAAATGCCGATCAAGGCGGTGCGCAGCCAGATATCCAGCGCTGTGAACCTCATTGTCCAGGCCTCGCGCCTTCAGGACGGCTCGCGCCGCATGGTGTCGATCACCGAGGTGACGGGGATGGAAGGCGAGGTGATCTCGATGCAGGAGGTCTTCCGCTACCAGCGCGTCGGCCTCACCCCCGACAACAAGATCGTCGGTCATTTTACAGCAACCGGTGTGCGCAGCCATTATTCCGAGCGTTTCAAGCTTTGGGGTTACGACCTGCCGCCCGCCATTTTCGAGCCCTTCGCGGCGGAGTAAGTCATGAACCTTTCAGCAGAACCGATTATCTACGGGTTGATCTTCATCGGCGTCCTGGCGCTTGTCGAAGGCATCTACCTGACCGTTTTTGGCAAATCGATCAGCCTCAACAGCCGGGTCAACCGCCGGCTGGAAATGATGGACAAGGGCGTGCGCCGCGACGAGGTGCTGGAGAAGCTCCGCAAGGAGATGAACCAGCACATGAAATCGCGGAAGATCCCGCTGTATTCATTGCTGGCCGCCAAGGCCCAGAAGGCCGCCATCGCCTTTACCCCGACGCAGCTGATGATGATCATGGTCGCGGTCAGCTTCATGGCCTTTGTCGGCCTGACACTGGGTACCGAGACCGGGCTTGCCGTGCGGGTCGCCGCCTCGATCGCGATGGGCATCGGCGGGGTCTATACCTGGGTCAACATGAAGGCCAAGAAGCGGATGTCGATGCTCGAAGAGCAGCTGCCCGACGCTATCGAACTGATCGTGCGCAGCCTGCGCGTCGGTCATCCCTTCTCGTCCGCGCTGTCCATCGTATCGAAAGAAGTCAAGGATCCGCTGGCGTCAGAGCTGGGCGTGATCGCCGACGAGGCCGCCTATGGCCGCGACGTGGGCGAGGCACTGAGCGAGATGGCCGACCGGCTGGACATGCAGGATCTGCGCTTCCTCGCCGTTGCCGTGACCATCCAGCAGCAATCCGGTGGTAACCTTGCCGAGGTACTGGCCGGCCTGTCCAAGGTGATCCGCTCGCGCTTCCGCCTGTTCCGCCGGGTCAAGGCGATCACCGCCGAGGCGCAATGGTCGGGCAAGTTCCTGTCCGGGTTCCCGATTGCCTGTCTCGTCTTCATCCAGCTCACCGACCCGCATTACTACGACGAGGTGATCGACCACGAATATTTCATCCCGGCCTGCTTTGTCGTCTTCGGGTTCCTGACCGCGAACCTGATCGTCATGCGCATGCTGGTCAACATCAAGGTGTAAGGAGCGCGTCATGTTCGAGCCCGGAGGCTTTTTGTACGAAACGCTCGGCCCGCTTGCACCGGTGATGCTGGTCGGCGCGTTGGGGGCGGTGCTGCTGTTGCTGGCGCTGTCCATGCTGCTGAAGCAGCGCCCCGACCCGATGGAGAAACTGGCCGCCCAGGCGCGGCCCAAGAAGGTCGGCAAGGCCGAGGGCCTGCGGTCCGGCGGGACACGCAACGACAAGCTCAACAAGTACGGCGCCTTCCTCGAACCGCAGGACGAAGAGCAATATTCCTCGATCGCCAAGAAGCTGCACCAGGCCGGCTATCGCGGCCGCGATGCGGTGCGGTTCTTCTATGCCGCGCAGGTGGTGCTGTCCGTTGTCGGGCTGATCGGCGGGTTGATTTATTACTACTTCATCCTCGGCGAAGAGAACGCCACCACCAAGCAGATGATCATGTACATCCTCGGCCCGGCGGGCGTGGGGTATTACCTGCCCACCTACTGGGTGACCAAACGCTCTGAGAAGCGCCACCAGGAGATCGAGGACGGCTTCCCGGATGCGCTTGACATGATGCTGGTCTGTGTCGAGGCCGGCCAGTCGCTGGATCAATCGATCCTGCGGGTCAGCAAGGAAATCCAGGGCTCCTACCCCGAGCTTGCCTATGAATTCCAGGTGGTCAGCCACGAGATCAAGGCCGGCAAGGACAAGACCACGGTGCTCAACGACATGGGCGACCGCTGCGGGGTCCAGGACATTTCCTCTTTCGTGACGGTGCTGATCCAGGCCCAGGTCTTCGGGACATCCATCGCCGAGGCGCTGCGCGTCTATGCCGGCGAGATGCGCGACAAGCGCGTGATGCGGGCCGAGGAAAAGGCCAACCAGCTGCCCACCAAGATGACGCTGGTGACAATGGGCCTGACCGTGCCGCCGCTGCTCATCATCCTGGTCGCCCCCTCTGCGCATGGCATCATGGAGATGGGATCGCTCGGAAAATGACACCGACAGGGCCGATCCATCAATGGATCGGTCCCGATCTGTTGACAGATCGGCCCCCGCACATCGACAAATCCGCAACGTTATCAGGGTTTTTCGCCGCGGCCTTCATCGAAATTTTCGCAAATCAAGGCATCTGCGCTAGGCTCGCTAAAAAGCTGGGCATCCCCGGACCTGTTCCGAGGACCGACACCGGCATGACCGTGGCAGAAAACGAGCAGACCTTTGGTGGCTTTGAGCAAAACCGCCGTTTCCCTGGCGCTCTGCGCCCTACTCGCCGCCTGTGCGCAGGACGGCTTTTCGCGCGACCGTGGCAGCCCCTTCGCGCCTGACGTCGATCGGCGTGCGCCGATGGTGGATCAGCTTGTTGTCGGTCACCGGCTGCTGGCCAACAAGGAATACGAACTGGCGCTTGACGCCTATCACCGCGCCGCGCTGGATCGTGGCTTCGACGCCGAGGTGCTGTCGGCGCTGGGCACGGTGAACCTGGCGCTGGGACGGCTGGGACAGGCCGAAGAACTGTTGCGCCGCGCGGTCAAGAAGGAAGAGGCCTGGCCCGAGGTCTGGAACAACCTTGGCGTCGTGCTGATGGAGGCCGACAAGACCGCCGAGGCCTCCCAGGTGTTCCGCAAGGCCTATGCGCTGGACAACGGTCAAAGCGATGCCATCCGCGACAACCTTCGCCTGGCACTCGCAAAAATGGACAATCTGAGTTACGGTATTGAACAACAACAAGAATACAAATTGGTGCGGCGGGGCAGTTCCGACTACCTGATCCGATCCGCGCTGTAAGAGGCAAGAGCAGAAAAGGACGCAAAAATGCGCCATCCCATCCTTGTGCCCGTCGGCCTGGTTGCCGCCCTGGCGCTGGCCGCCTGTGACAAAGAGATCGACAAGGATGCCGTCGATCGCAAGCTTCAGGACATCAACGTCATTGATGAAAGCGACCTCAACGAGGTCATGCTGTCCAGCTCCGATCCCAACGAGGCGGTGAACTATTTCCGTCGCGCGACCGCATCCAAACCCGACCGCATCGACCTTCAGCGCGGGCTCGCCCTGTCGCTGATCCGGGCCAAGCGCCCGACCGAGGCGGTGAGCATCTGGAAAAAGGTGACCGAGATGGAGGGCACCACGCCCGCCGACAGCGTCGAGCTGGCCGATGCCTATATCCGCAACGATCAGTGGGACAAGGCCGAGGAAACGCTGGATGCCATCCCGCCCACGCATGAGACCTTCAAGCGCTATCGGCTGGAAGCGATGATCGCCGATGCCAACGAGGAATGGAAGAAGGCCGACAGCTTCTATGAAACCGCGGTGGGGCTGACCACGCAACCGGCGGGGGTGATGAACAACTGGGGGTATTCCAAGCTGACCCGCGGCGATTATTCCGGTGCCGAGAAGCTGTTCGTCCAGGCGATCCGCCAGGACAGCTCGCTGTTTACCGCCAAGAACAACCTCGTTCTCGCCCGTGGGGCCCAGGGCCGCTATACCCTGCCCGTGGTGCCAATGACCCAGCAGGAGCGCGCCGAGCTGCTTTACACGATGGGCCTGTCGGCGGTGAAACGCGGTGACCCGGAGACCGGCAAGGGCCTGTTCCGCGACGCCATCGAGACGCACCCGCAATACTTCGAGGCCGCGGTCCGCAGCCTGCGGGCGTTGGAAGAGAACGTGGCGAACTGATCCATGTCGTTGCATATCACCGCCTGGTCGGCACTTTGGTTCCTGCCCTTTGCCCTGCCGATCTGCCTTTACGTCTGCTGGTCCGACATGCGCGCCATGCGCATTCCCAACATGTCGGTGCTGGCGCTGGCAGCGGTGTTCCTGGTGGTCGGGCTGATCGCCCTGCCGCTTGGGGACTACGGCGGGCGGCTTTTGCAACTGGTGATCGTGCTGCTGGCCGGAATCGCGATGAACGCCGGCGGGCTTGTGGGGGCGGGCGATGCGAAATTCGCCGCCGCCGCCGCCCCGTTTGTCCATCCCAGCGACTTCGTCTTCCTGATGATGATGTTTGCCGCCACGCTGCTGGGCGCCTTTGCCGCGCATCGGCTGGCGAAACACACGCCGCTGCGGCGCATGGCCCCGGGCTGGGACAGCTGGGAAACCGGCAGCGACTTCCCGATGGGGCTGGCGCTTGGCGGCGCGCTGGCGATCTACCTCGCGCTTGGCGCGCTTTTCGGGAGCTGAGAGCCATGCGCTTCACCATTTCTGAACCTCGATACGCCAGACTGGCGGCACCAGCGGAAAGGACATTGCCATGAACATGGCCGTCGGAAACGTGACTGCACCGCCCGCGCCCAAGCGGATGGACGACATGGCCCTGCCCATCGTCATGATGCGGGATATCCTGCTCAAGACGATGTTCCGCTCCAACCTCGACGTGGTGACCGAAATCGCCCGCAACATCTGCCTTCCCGTGCCGGTGACGCAGGAGCTTGTCGACCTGGCCCGGACGCAGAAATTCCTCCAGGCGACCGGTACGCTCAACGCCAATTCGGGCAACGAGATGGGGTATGAGCTGACCGATGCGGGCAAGGCCCGGGCGCTGGATGCGCTGGCGCAGTCGGAATATTACGGCGCGATGCCCGTTCCGCTGGCCGTCTACCAGGAGCAGGTCAAGCGCCAGTCGATCCGCAACATCCAGATCACCCGCCAGCAGCTGACCGCGGCCATGGGCGACCTGATCCTGCCCGACACGCTGATGGACCAGCTTGGCCCGGCGGTCAGCGCAGGTCGTTCGATCCTGATGTACGGACCGCCCGGCAACGGCAAATCCTCGATCTCCAACGGTATCCGCAACGCCATGGGCGACAAGATCTTTGTCCCCCGCGCGATCGAATACGCGGGTCAGGTGATCACCGTCTACGACCCGATCGTGCATTCCGAGGCCGAGGAACAGGTGGACGATCCCAACCAGCTGCGCCGGTCGTCCAACCGCTATGACACCCGCTACGTGCGCTGCGAACGGCCCACCGTAGTCACCGGCGGCGAGCTGTCGTTGAAGATGCTCGACCTCGTCTACAACCCCACGGCACGGACCTACCAGGCGCCTTTGCAGCTGAAATCCTCGGGCGGGATTTTCATCGTCGACGACCTTGGCCGCCAGGAAGAACCGCCGCAGGCGCTGGTCAACCGCTGGATCGTGCCGCTTGAGGAAAGCCGCGACATCCTGGCGCTGCAATCGGGCGAGAAGTTCGAGGTGCCCTTTGACACGCTGGTGGTCTTTTCGACCAACTTCCACCCGAACGAGATCTTTGACCAGGCCGCGCTGCGCCGGATCTTCTTCAAGATCAAGATCGACGGGCCTGGGCAGAAGGATTTCCTGAAGATCTTTGCCCTGGTCGCCAAGAAGAAGGGGCTGCCACTGGACGAGGCGAGCCTGATCCACCTGTTGCAGAATAAATACCCGACCATCGACAACGTCTATGCGAATTATCAGCCGGTGTTCCTGATCGACCAGATCCTGTCGATCTGTGCCTTTGAGGGCGTGGCACCCAAGATGACGCCGGAGTATGTCGACCGGGCCTGGGCGAACATGTTCGTCAAGGACGAGAAGATCGTGAAATAAGCCTGATCTGAATGAGCGCCTGCGGCGCACAGGTTTGTTTGTTGGGGGCCAGCCCCCAAACCCCCGGAGTTTATCGGCAAGATGAAGGGCTTCGGGTTTTGACCGGGGCATTTGCGCGCTAGGTTTCGCGCATGAGCGCTTTGCCCCCTGCCCTTCTTGATTGGTTTGCTGCCCGTGATTGGCGGATGCATCCGCACCAGCAGACTATGGTGGTGCGCGCGGGTGAGCCTGCGCTACTGCTTATTGCGCCGACCGGTGGTGGCAAGACAATGGCCGGGTTTCTGCCGACGCTGGCGGAACTCGCGGACGGCGGGCATGATGGGTTGCACACGCTTTATGTGTCGCCACTGAAGGCGCTGGCGGCGGATATCAAGCGCAACCTGACCGGGCCGGTGGAAGAGATGGGCCTGCCGGTCCGCATCGAGGACCGGACCGGAGATACCTCGTATACCCAGAAGCGGCGGCAACGGGCCGATCCGCCGCATATCCTTTTGACCACGCCGGAGAGCCTGGCGCTTTTGACCTCCTACGAGGATGCGCCGCGGATTTTTGCCGGACTCCGGCGGGTGGTGGTGGATGAAATTCATGCCCTGGCCGAAAGCAAGCGCGGCGATCAGTTGATGCTGTCCTTGGCGCGGCTTCAAACGTTGTGTCCCGGGCTGCGGCGTGTGGGGCTTTCGGCCACCGTCGAGGACCCGCCGGCGATTGCCCGGTTGCTGGCGCGGCATCCCGACCCCTGCGCGATCATCGAGGCCGATCCCGGCCCTGCCGCGGACATCGCCATGCTCGACCTGCCCGATCCGCCGCCCTGGGCCGGGGGCGGTGCGGGGTATGCCATTCCCCAGGTGCTTGAGGCGGTGAAACAGCACCGCACGACGCTGATCTTTCACAACACCCGGGCGCAGGCCGAAATCTTCTTTCACAACCTCTGGCTGGCCAACGATGACGGGCTGCCCATCGGCATTCATCACGGTTCGCTCGACCGGGCGCAGCGGGAGAAGGTCGAGGCCGCGATGGTGCGGGGGGAGTTGCGCGCCATCGTCTGCACCGGGTCGCTTGACCTCGGGATTGACTGGGGCGACGTGGACCTCGTGATCCAGGTGGGCGCGCCGAAGAACGTCAAACGGTTGATCCAGCGGATCGGGCGGGCCAATCACCGCTACAACGCGCCGTCCAAGGCCCGGTTGGTGCCGGCCAACCGGTTCGAAGTGGTGGAATGTCATGCCGCCCTTCAGGCCGCGCGCGAGAACGACCTGGATGGCGACCCGCGCGGGCCCGGGCCGCTGGACGTGTTGTGCCAGCATATCCTGATCGCCGCCTGTTCCGGGCCTTTCGATGCTGATGCGCTTTATGCCGAAATGAAAAACGCCGGGCCTTATGCCGGGCTGAGCCGGGGTGATTTCGACGCCTGCCTCGATTTCTGCGCCACCGGCGGCTATGCCTTTCGCGCCTATGACCAATGGCAACGGCTGAAACAGCGCGATGACGGGCTCTGGCAATTGCGCGACCCGCGCGCGGCGCAGCTGATCCGGATGAACATCGGCACGATCCAGGACAGCGACCTGCTGAAAGTGCGGTTCAAGGGCCGGGGCGGCAAGCCCCTGGGCGAGGTGGAAGAGGCATTCGCCGCGTCGCTCACCCCCGGTGACACCTTCCTGATCGGCGGCCAGATCGTCGCCTACCAGGGACTGCGCGAGATGGTGGTCGAAGTCACCCGCGACGCCCGCCGCAAGCCCAAGGTCGCCGTCTTCTCGGGCACGAAATTCGCCACCTCGACCCAGTTGAGCGCCCGCATCCTGAGCATGTTTCGCGATGCAGACTGGCCCTTCCTGCCCGATCACACCCGCGATTGGCTGCACCTGCATCGCACTGTGTCGCGCCTGCCGGAAAAAGACCGGCTGCTGATCGAAAGCTTCCCGCATGACGGGCGCGAACATGCCTGCATCTATGGTTTCGCGGGCCGCAACGCACAGCAGACCCTCGGCCTGCTCCTGACCAAGCGGCTGGAGGAGCTGGGCCTTGATCCGCTGGGCTTTGTTGCCACCGACTACGCCACCCTGATCTGGGGTTTGCAACCGCTGACCGATCCGGCGCCGCTGTTCGACCTGGCGGCGCTGGAGGCCGGGCTCGACGGTTGGCTGGCCGGCAATGCGGTGATGAAGCGCACCTTCCGCGCCTCGGCCACCATCGCCGGGCTGATCAACCGCAACATGCCGGGCAGCCGCAAAACCGGGCGGCAGGCCACGTTTTCAAGCGATATTCTCTATGACACCCTCCTCAAGTACGATCCCGATCACCTCTTGATGCGGATCACCCGGACCGAGGCAATGCGTGGTCTCGTCGACTTCGACCGTATCCGCGACATGGCGGAACGGGTCCAGGGCCGCGTCGACCTGCTTCGCCTTGACCGCGTGACGCCCCTGGCCGCGCCGCTTCTGCTGGAGGTCGGCAAGGTCCCCATTGACGGCGCCGGGCGTGAACGCCTGATGGAAGCCGAGGCCGCGGCGCTGATGCAGGAGGCCGGGTTGAACGCGCTCTGACCCCTTGCAATCAGCCTCTGCCAAAGTCATGAACAATTCATGAACACGCATGACTTCTCCTTCGCCGGCCAGAGCCTGCAGGCCCGTGCCTCGGGCGCGCTCTTCTGGCCGGCGCAGGGGCTGCTCTGTGTCTCGGATCTGCACCTGGGAAAATCCGCCCGCCAGGCGCGGCTGAACGGCGTCCAGCTGCCGCCCTATGACGTCGAGGACACGCTCGCCCGGCTCGATGCCGAGATCGCGACCACCGGCGCCCGCCATGTGCTCTGCCTTGGGGACAGTTTCGACGATCTGGCGGCATTCGACGATCTGCCACAGACCGCCATCGACTGGATCACCCGGCTTCAGGCAGGCCGCACATGGACCTGGATCGAGGGCAACCACGACCCAGGTCCCGTCGCCCTGGCCGGCGCGCACCTGGCGCGGTACACGGCGGCGGGCCTGACCTTTCGCCATATTGCAACCCCCGGGGAACAGGCGGAAATCTCGGGACATTACCACCCCAAGGCACGGCTGCGCGGTGCCGCCCGCCCCTGTTTCCTGATTGATGAGACCCGGGTGATCCTGCCCGCCTTCGGCACCTACACCGGCGGCCTGCGCTGCGATGACCCGGTGTTGACCGATCTCATGACGTCCAGCGCGCTGGCGGTGCTGACCGGTCGCCAGATGCTGGTGCTGCCGATGCGTCAGAAAAGGTCTGGCCGGGCCTCTTCCAGCGCCGGGCGATAGGTCCGGCTGATCGGCAATTCCTCGTCATTGACCAATTGCACGAACAGCTTGCCATCGCGCCGTACCACCCCGGACACCGCCGAGATCGCCACCCAATGGGACCGGTGGACATATGTGCCCGGCACCGGGTCCATTTCGTCGATCGCATCGGCAAAGCGCAGTCGAATGCGTTCGAAACCCTGGGCCGAGGCCACCTCTGTCATGTGATCTCTGGCAGACACGCGAAAGATGGTGGCCTCGGGGCGGGCCAGGCGCCGGATCAGGCGCGGCGGTTCCGGCGCCTCTGGCGCGTCTTCCGATACCTCTGGCGTCTCGGTCACGTCCTCACGCGGGCGAAACCGTGGCCTGAGAACGTGGATCACGCCATAGACCGTAAAACTCACCACCGCGGCATCAAGGAACACCGCCAGCGGTTCGGCGCTCAGCTGCGCGCCGAAAAACACGAAGACCCGCGAGACGAGGAACACGAAAGGCCCGTAGGCCAGCGTCATCATTCCAGCCGCGTAAAGCGGCACGCGCCAGTTGATATGACCATCCGTGATGTGCAGTGCGATCTGGTCAAAGGCCGCACCGGCAAAGATCGAGACCCCGACAATGATGCTCCAATAGACCACCCGCGCCGCCGGCCCCATCGCGCCCAGGGTTCCGAAAGGCTGGGCCACCACGGCCAGCGAAGACAGCGCCAGGAAAACCGCGAGGGCGATCCTGGAATTCGCCGTTTCGGCCAGGCGGCGGCGCAGCGCCGGAAAAAGTTGTTGCATGTGGGGCTGTTGCGGGTCGGTGTGGCCTGCTGTGTGCGGCATGTGGCAAATGAACTTCAAAGCGATGAGGTGTTGGCGATATGGGCGCGCCGGCCGGATCATGTAATGTCAGTCTTGCGGCAAAAAACAAGTAAGGGAAACCCATGCAATTGTCCCGCCAAAAAACGCTTGACGTGGAAAACAGCTTTGACCGTCAATCCATCATGAAGACCTTCGGGGCCAGGCTGGCAGAGACCGCACCGGGCCGTGTCATCATCGAGGCGCCAATCGTCGAGGGCGCGCGCCAGCAACACGGGTTCGGCCATGCCGGGCTGACCTTTGCGCTGGGGGATTCGGCGGCCGGCTATGCCGCGCTGACGCAGATGCCCGAGGGCGCAGAGGTGCTGACCGCCGAAATGAAGATCAACCTGCTGGCCCCGGCCCGGGGCGCGTTGTTGCGGGCGGTGGGCGAGGTTGTCAAACCCGGGCGCCGGCTGGTGATCGTGCGTGCCACGGTTTGGGCGGAAACGGACGGGACAGCGACCGAGATCGCCCTGCTTCAGGGCACCATGATCCCGGCCTGAAGCAAACCCGGCCCGGGGCAGCGCCGGATCCATCAATGGATCAGCACCGATCCGTCACCGGATCGGCCCGCGCTGGTGTCACACGGTCAGGCCCTGCGGCGCCTCCAGCCCGTTCGCCCGGCAACAGGCGGTCAAGGTATTGGCCAGCAGGCAGGCGATGGTCATCGGCCCCACCCCGCCCGGCACCGGTGTGATGGCCCCGGCCACCTCGGCGCAGCTGTCGTAGTGGCAATCCCCCACCAGCCGCGTCTTGACGCTGCCATCCTCCCTGGTGCCCTTTTCCGGAGCGTCGATACGGTTGATACCCACGTCGATCACCGTCGCCCCGGGCTTGATCCACCCGCCGGGCACCATCTCGGGCCGGCCCACGGCGGCCACCACGATGTCGGCCCGGCGCACCACCTCTTCGATGTTCTTCGTGCGGCTGTGGGCAATCGTCACCGTACAGCTGTCACCCAGCAAAAGCTGCGCCATCGGCTTGCCCACGATGTTCGACCGACCAATCACCACCGCCTCCATCCCGGACAAAGACCCGTGATGATCGCGCAACATCATCAGGCAACCCAGCGGGGTGCAGGGCACCATCGACTTCTGCCCGGTGCCCAAAAGCCCCACGTTCGAGACATGGAAACCGTCAACGTCCTTGGCCGGATCGATGGCATTGATCACCAGGTCTTCATCGATGTGATCCGGCAAGGGCAATTGCACCAGGATACCATGCACCGCCGGGTCCGTGTTCAACTGGTCCACCAGCGCCAGCAATGCCTCCTGCGAGATCGAGGCGTCGCGCTTGTGCTCATAGGACATCATCCCCGCCTCGACCGTCTGCTTGCCCTTGGACCGGACATAGACTTGGGACGCCGGATCCTCGCCCACCAGCACGACGGCCAGCCCCGGGGTGATCCCGTGCTCTTCCTTCAACCGCGCCACGTGGGTGGCAACCTCGCCCCTGATACGCGCCGAAAACGCCTTGCCGTCAATCACAGTCGCAGTCATGCATCCATTCCTTCCGTGCCCATGACCCGCTCTTCCCGCGCGATCATGGCGTCAATCATCACCTGCCACATCCCTTCGGCAACCTGCGGGTCAAAACCGGCCACCTCCGACCCGGAACGCACCTTGGCCAGCACATCCGCCACCCGGCTGGGCGAATTGGCCGCGATGCCTTCGCGTGGTTTCAGCACAGGCGCCCGGTCGATATAGGTCAGCCGTTCCGCCAGCAATGTGATCAGCTCGCCATCGATCTCGTCGATCACGCGCCGAAGCTCTGCCATTGTTTCGATCTCGTCAGGCGTCTTGCGCATCCCGGTCCTTCTCTGGTTCGAAAATATCCCCGCCGGAGGCAGGCGCCGCTTCGCGGCGACCGGGTCACAGGGGGCTCGATGCCCCCTGTGACCCGCCCCCTTTTAGAACAATCCCACGACGTCGCCAGCCTCATTCAGCCGGATATTCTCCGACGCCGGAACCGAGGGCAGCCCGGGCATGGTCATGATCTCACCACAGATCACCACGACAAACCCCGCCCCCGCCGCGAGCCGCACCTCGCGCACCGGCACCGAATGGCCGGTGGGCGCGCCGCGCAGGTTGGGATCGGTGCTGAACGAATACTGCGTCTTGGCCATGCAGATCGGCAGGTCGCCATACCCGGCCTCTTCCCACTCTTTCAGCTGCTTGCGGATCTTGGCATCGGCCAGCACCTCGTCGGCGCGATAGATCGACTTGGCAATGGTTTCGATCTTCTCGAACAACGGCATCTCGTCGCGATAGATCGGCGCGAATTGCGCCGCCCCGCTGTCGGCAATCTCGACCACCCGTTTCGCCAGCGCCTCGGTGCCCTCGGACCCCTTGGCCCAATGCTGGCACAGGATCGCCTCGGAGCCTTGCGTCGCCACATAGTCCTTGACCGCCTGAACCTCGGCATCAGTGTCGGTGACAAAGTGGTTGATCGCCACCACCACCGGCACGCCAAAGCTCTTCACGTTCTGGATATGGCGCCCCAGGTTGGCACAGCCCTTCTGAATGGCCTCGACATTCTCGGCCCCCAGGTCACCCTTGGCCACGCCACCGTTCATCTTCATCGCGCGACAGGTCGCCACAAGCACCACGCAATCGGGCGCAAGACCGGCCTTGCGGCACTTGATGTTCATGAACTTCTCGGCGCCCAGGTCCGCACCGAACCCCGCTTCCGTCACCACGTAATCCGCCACCTTCAATGCCGTCGACGTCGCCATGACCGAGTTGCAGCCATGCGCGATATTGGCAAAGGGCCCGCCATGCACAAAGGCCGGGTTGTTCTCCAGCGTCTGCACCAGGTTGGGCTGCATTGCGTCCTTCAGCAGCACCGTCATCGCGCCGTCAGCCTTGATGTCACGGCAAGTGATGGGCTGACGGTCACGGGTATAGGCAACGATGATGTCGCCCAGCCGCCGCTCCAGGTCTTCCAGCGAAGTCGCAAGACAAAGGATCGCCATGACCTCCGAGGCCACGGTGATGTCAAAGCCGGTCTGGCGCGGGAAACCATTGGCGACACCGCCGAGCGAGGTCACCACGTCGCGCAGCGCCCGGTCGTTCATGTCCAGTACCCGGCGCCAGACCACGCGACGCTCGTCGATGCCCAGTGAATTGCCCCAGTAGATGTGATTGTCGATCATCGCCGACAACAGGTTGTGCGCGGTGGTGATGGCGTGGAAATCGCCGGTGAAATGCAGGTTCATGTCCTCCATCGGCACCACCTGGGCATAGCCGCCCCCGGCCGCCCCGCCCTTCATCCCGAAATTCGGCCCCAGCGACGCCTCGCGGATACAGATCGCCGCCTTCTTGCCGATCCGGTTGAGCCCATCCCCCAGGCCCACGGTCGTCGTGGTCTTGCCCTCGCCCGCGGGCGTCGGGTTGATCGCTGTGACGAGGATCAGCTTGCCGGTCTTGTTGCCCTGAACCGAGGTGATGAAATCCTGGCTCACCTTGGCCTTGTCATGGCCAAACGGCAGCAGGTGCTCGGACCCGATGCCCAACTTTGCGCCGATCTCCTGGATCGGTTTCTTGCTGGCCTCGCGGGCAATTTCGATATCGGTCTTGAAGGACATGGACACTCTCCCGTTGGATTCGGTCCTCCATACCCCGCGCCCTGACACGAACCAGCGGCGAATCCGACATTTTGGTCAAGGCTTGCGGCGGCAGAAACGCCCTGTTTCGCGGATCGGAAACCAGCGGCGCGGAATCAGTCCGAGGTTTCCGGATAGTTCCCCACACCCCACCCCGGGCGCGCCGCAAAATCCATCAATGGATTTTCCCCGGATTTGTCGACAAATCCGCCCGGCCAAGAAAAAACCCCGGCGCACCAAGGCACCGGGGTTCGTTTTCATGTCACGGACAAAGATCAGGCCGAAGGTTCCGGCTCCATGTCGCCCGCCGGCTTGTCCTTGCCCTTGGTCTTCGGAATGGCCGCCAGGCTGGGCGCGCTGCCCTGGTCGGGCGTGTCGTCCTCATCCTCGTCCACCTGCGGCGGCTCGCCCCGCATGACCCGCTGGATTTCCTCGCCGGTCAGGGTCTCGTACTCCAAAAGCCCCTGCGCCAGCCGTTCCCAGGCATCATGCTTCTCGGTCAGGATCCGGAACGCCCGTTCATAAGCCTCCTGGATGAAGGTCTTGACCTCCTCCTCGATCATTTCCTTGGTATGCGCGCTGACCGACAGACCGGCGGTATTCCCGGTATAGCCTTCGTGCGCCTCGGAATAATCGATATTGCCGACCTTGTCCGACATGCCCCAGCGCAGCACCATCGCCCGCGCCAGCGCGCTGGCCTGCTGGATGTCACCCGCCGGCCCGTTCGAGACATTCTCTTCGCCGTACTTGATGATCTCGGCGGCCTTGCCCGCCATGGTCATCGCCAGCTTTTCCTCGCATTCCGACTTGTGCCAGTTCAGCCGGTCAATCTCGGGCAGCGACACCACCATGCCCAGCGCACCACCGCGCGGAATGATCGTCGCCTTGTAGACCGGATCACACTGCGGCAGCGACAATCCGACAACGGCATGCCCGGCCTCGTGATAGGCAGTCTTTTCCTTCTGGTCGTCGGTCAAGACCATCGAGCGGCGCTCCGCCCCCATCATGACCTTGTCCTTGGCATTTTCAAAATCTTCCATCGTGACAAACCGCCGCCCGACGCGCGCCGCCATCAACGCCGCCTCGTTCACCAGGTTGGCAAGGTCCGCCCCCGAGAAGCCCGGCGTGCCGCGCGCAATGATCCGCATGTCGGCATCGGGGCCGAGGGGGATCTTGCGAGCATGAACGTTGAGGATCTTCTCGCGGCCCTTGATATCGGGGTTGGGCACCGTGACCTGACGGTCGAAGCGACCGGGGCGCAGCAGCGCCGGGTCCAGCACGTCTTTCCGGTTGGTGGCCGCGATGATGATCACGCCTTCGTTGGCTTCAAAGCCGTCCATCTCGACCAGCAGCTGGTTGAGCGTCTGTTCGCGTTCGTCGTTGCCGCCGCCATAGCCGGCACCACGGTGCCGCCCAACAGCGTCGATCTCATCGATAAACACGATGCAAGGCGCGTTCTTCTTGGCCTGCTCGAACATGTCGCGCACACGACTTGCCCCCACACCCACGAACATCTCGACAAAGTCAGAGCCCGAGATGGTAAAGAACGGCACACCCGCCTCGCCCGCAATCGCGCGCGCCAAAAGCGTCTTACCAGTACCCGGAGGACCCACCAGAAGCGCGCCCTTGGGAATCTTGCCGCCAAGCCGCGAGAATTTCTGCGGGTTGCGCAGGAATTCCACGATCTCTTCCAGCTCTTCCTTGGCCTCGTCGATGCCGGCCACGTCGTCAAAGGTCACCCGGCCCTGCTTTTCGGTCAGCATCTTGGCCTTGGACTTGCCAAAGCCCATCGCGCCGCCCTTGCCGCCGCCCTGCATCCGGTTCATGAAGTAAATCCACACCCCGATCAGCAGCAGGAAGGGCAGCAGGCTCAGGATGAAGCTCTGGAAGCCCGATTGCTCCTGCGCCTCGGCGTTCACGTCGACGCCATTGTCGATCAGCAGCCGGGTCACCTCGGCATCGTCGGGCCGGATGGTCACGTAATCGCGCCCGTCGTTGCCGCGAAAGCGGATCGTCTCGCCATCAATGATGGCCGAGGCGACCTTGTCCTCTTCCACCAGCTGCACAAAGTCCGAATACGGCGTGCTCTGGCTCTGCAGCGTGTTACCGCCGCCCGAGAAAAGGTTGAAAAGCGTCAGGATCAGTACGAACAGCACGACCCAGAAGGCGATATTGCGCAGGTTGCCCAAGGAAGGTCTCCCGTAAGTTGGGTTTGGCAGGCTCTATAGCTTGCCCTTGTAGTGAAAAATAGGGGTGAAACGTGGACATTCAATGTATCTCGAGGAATGCGTCAAAGCGGCCCAGCCCCGCGCACCACTCGATGTCATGTGACGGGCCATGTCCCGCAGGGCCAAAGGCCACCAGCGCGGCGCCGTCAAACACCGCCGGCTGCGCCAGAAGGCTGGCATGGGGCAGGCCCTCGGGCCGGGTTTCCAGCTGCGCCGCGCCCGCTTCGCCAAGCGCCCGGACGGTGCAATGGGCCAACCCCGCGCCACAAATCCGCACACGACCATCCCAGAGCGCGCCCACCGGCGCCTCCACCCCGGCCAGCGCGGCAAGTTCCCGACAAATCCGCAGGTCGGCCTTTTCCGCGCGCATCAGGCAGCCATGCAGCGTCGCCGTGCCGCCCGACAGGACCCGTTCCGCCGCCGCTTCCAATGCCGCCGCGCGGGGGCGATAGTCCCGCGCCGCGACATATTGCAGCCCGGCGGCCAGCAGCCGCAGCCGCGTCTCCGCCTCCAGCGCCATCATTCCGTCACGGTCGAACAACAGATCACCGCGTTCTTGCCGCACCACCTTTGCGGCCGCCTGTCGTGTCCGCTGCCAAAGCGCCTCGCGCGCCCGGCCCATCCGCACCGCCGTGGCGGCAAGCCCCGGCACGTCCAGCCCCAGAGGCGCCAGCAGGTCCAGCGCCTGGCGCATCCGCACCCGGTCGAATCGCCGATCCTGGTTCGACGGATCCTCGACCCACGCCCCTTTCAGCACCGTCAGGAAATGCCGCAAATCGGCCCGCCGCGCGTCCAACAGAGGCCGGATCAACCAGAACCCGTCATCCGCCCCCGCCGCCCCCGGCACGAACCGCCGCGCGGCCATGCCCGACAACCCATCCACCCCGGAGCCGCGCGCCAACCGCATCAGGAAGGTCTCGGCCTGGTCATCCGCCGTATGCGCCATCAGCACATGCCGCACCGACCCGCGCCAGCCCTCAATCAACCGCAATCGCGCCGCCCTGGCCGCCTCCTGAAGGTTGCCGCGCCCCTCCCAACCTTGCCATTTCAGGGTCGCATGCGGATGTCCCATCGCCGCGCATTCCCGCGCCACAAAGGCCGCCTCTTCGGCGCTTTCCGCCCGCAACCCGTGATCCACCGTCACCACCCGCAGCCGGACGCCAAAATCCCGCGTCCAGTTGTGCGCCAGCGTCAGCATCGCCATGCTGTCACCACCACCCGACACCGCAAGCCCGATCTCTTCGGGAAAATCCGGCCCCAGAAGGTCGCCCATCCGGTCGGCAAAATGGCCCTGAAGGTCTGTTCCGCGCATCCCGGGTCTTCTTCGGTTTCAAAAATATCCCGGGGGAGGCCGCAGGCCGGGGGCAGAGCCCCCAATCAACACCAGCCCCCTGCGACGACGCTCAGAAACAGCTCAGCCGCTGCATCTCCGCCTGCGCCTCGGTCACTTCCGCCGCTTGCGGAAACTTCACCTCGACCTCGCTCAGCGTCTGACAGGCCGCATCGAGTTGGCCCAGGACGTTCAGCGCCCGGCCCAGGTGCAACAGCGCGCTCGGCGCCACCGACCCGTCCGGCGCAGCAGAATACGCATTCAGATAGGCCCGCGCCGCTTCGCGCGTGTCGCCCATCGCCTCCAGCGCCTTGCCCCGGCCGAGCGAGGCCGCAGGCCCCAGCGGACCGCCCGGATAGGTCTCGTTGAACAGGCGGAAACCTTCCTCCGCCGCCGCATTGTCCCCTGCGGCAAGCGCCGCCTCGGCACGGCGGAAATCCTCTTCCTCGCTCAGCGCCAGCTGCGGTCCGTCGTCGCCCTCTGGCGCCAGCGGCACCGGTTCGGCGGGTGCCGGCGCCGGCGCCTCGCCGCCCAGGGTCGAGGTTTCGCCCAGCTGACTGACATCGCCGCCCTCCAGCTCGACCAGGCGGAACTCAAGATCGCCGATCCGGTTCGTGCCATCGGCCACGATGCGGGTGATGCGGTGTTCCAGCTGCTCGGTCTTGGAGGTCAGCCGCGTCAACTCGGCCTCGATCACCTGGACCCGGTCCAGAAGCGAACCGCTGCCCACGACGGCACCGCTGCCGCCGGTGGTCGACAACTCGCGTCGAAGGCGCTGCACCTCGACATTGAGCACCGTCAGGTCCTGGCGAATGTCCGCCAGCGTCTGATCCCCGTCCTGCGCCGCCACCGACAGCGGCAGAGCAAGCACCACACCGAAAATCAACAATAAACGCATGTCATCCACCCCACACCAGGGCCCCTCAGCTTGTCAGGCCGCCCGCAATCACCGTGACCGCGCGGCGGTTCTTGGCATAGCAGGATTCCTCCGAGCAGATCTCGATCGGACGTTCCTTGCCATAAGACACGTTCTTCAGCCGCGACGACGCCACGCCCTTGGAGACCAGGTATTCACGCACCGCGTTGGCCCGCCGGTTGCCCAGCGCAAGGTTGTATTCCCGCGTGCCCTGTTCATCCGCGTGGCCTTCGATCACCGCCTGGTAGTCGCTGTTCTGGATCAGCCAGGACGCCTGGGCGTCCAGCGTCGCCCGCGCCTGGGCGGTCAGGGTCGACTGGTCCACCAGGAACAGCACCCGGTCACCGATGGCCTGCTGGAAATAGGCCGGGCTGGTGGGATCGCTGGGCCCGCCCGCGCCGACACCGCTGCCAACACCCGCGCCCGCACCCGCCCCGGGGCCAGCATCGGCGCTGTCGAAACGATCTGCCTGGGTACAGGCCGACATGGCCAGGGCGCCTACGAGAAGCGCAATCTTGGTGATATGTTTCATGATCTGTCTCTGTCCTGCTCCGCCGTCTGGCTAGGCGCCAGTATTGCCTGCGAGACTAGCACAGGCCGTCCCGCCTTCCCATCCTTATCGCGCATCGCTATTGCAGCGGTCCCCAGCTCGGATCCGAGGCCGCGCCGGGCGTGCGCACCCGCTTGAGGTTGCGCCCCGAGACATCCACCGAGTAGAGGCTGGCCTGTCCCGACGCGCCCTGGGTTTCGCGGGTGAACATGATCACCCGGCCATTGGGCGCCCAGGTCGGGCCTTCGTCGAGGAAAGACGCGGTCAGCAGCCGCTCTTCGCTGCCATCGGTGCGCATCACGCCGATGTGGAACCGGCCCTTGTGCTGCTTGGTAAAGGCGATCAGATCGCCGCGCGGCGACCAGACCGGCGTGCCGTAGCGGCCATCGCCAAAGGAGATCCGCCGCGCCTCGCCGCCGCTTGCCGGCATGATGTAAAGCTGCTGGCTGCCTGAACGGTCGCTTTCGAACACGATCTGGCTGCCATCGGGGCTATACGAGGGCGCGGTCTCGATCGCCGGTGTATTGGTCAGCCGCCGGGTCGATCCAGACCCGAGGTCCATCAGGAAAATGTCCGTGTTCGCCCCTTCGCTGAGCGAGAACACCGCCGATTGCCCGTTGGGCGCGAAGCGCGGCGCAAAGGACATGGCATCGGTCTGGGTTTCCAGGATTCGGCTGCGGGTGTTGCCCACGTCCAGCACGTGAATGCGCGGGAAGCCGGTGGCGTACGAAGTATAGAGCACCCGGTCGCCGGTGGGCGAAAAGCGCGGCGCCAGCACGATTGAGGACGAGTCGGTCAGGTACTGCACATTGGCGCCGTCGTAATCCATGATGGCCAGCCGCTTGCGCCGGTCGTTCTTGGGGCCGGTCTCGGACACAAAGACCACCCGGCTGTCGAAATACCCGGCCTCGCCGGTAATCCGGCTATAGACCGCGTCGGCCACCTTGTGCGCCATCCGCCGCCAGCCTTCCGTGGTGCCCTGAAATTGCAACCCGCGGCCCAGCTCCTGGTCGGAAAAGACATCGTAAACCCGGAACTTGACGGTCAGCTGGCCATTGTCGGCCACCGCCACCGCGCCCATGATCAGCGCCTGGGCATTGATCGCCTTCCAGTCGGCATATTGCACCGGCGCGGCAAAGCTGGTGGGCCGCGAGATGAAGGCGTCCTGGCCGATCTGGCGGAACAGCCCGGTGCCGTTCAGGTCATCCGCCACCACCTGCGCCAGCCGCGCGCCCCAGTCCTCGGCGCCGCTGCTTTCGGCAATGAAGCCGGGCACCGCGAAGGGCAGCGGCTCCACCACGCCTTCGGTGATCTCGATCCGCAGCGGTGCGGCCTGCACCAGCGCCGGAAGCATCAAGGCCAGCGCGGTCAACGCTGCGGTCAAAAGTCGGGTCACTCGGTCCATCTTACGGATTTCTCCCTACGTTTGCGGGATTGAAGGTCATTTCAATCTCGCGCCACTGGTCGTATTTCTCCGGCGGCAGGTCATAGCCATTGCGCCCGCCCTGGTTCTGGCAGCGGATGATGGCCCGGCGGGCGGCCTGAAAGGCGATCTCGGCGGCACGCCCGTCGCCGCCATCGCTGCGCACCATGCGCAGGGAATTGGTCACCACCCGTCCGTTCTCTTCCATTTCCATCGCCACAACCACCGTCACCCGCGAAGCGGCAGAGCCGACATCCACCTGCCAACAGTTCTGCACCGCCACCCGCAGGTCATTGCGTTCACCGGCGGTCAGTGGCGGACCGCTGGGTGCGGCGGGCGTGTCGGTGGCCCCGCTGGCCTGCAAATCGGCCAGCAGGTCATTCACCGCATCCGCCGTGGAGGGCGGCGCAGCCGGGGTCTCGGCGGTCTCGGTCGGTGTCTCGGTCTCGGTCGCGGCGGGTGCCGGGGTCGGACGGTTGGCGGGGCGCGGCCTTGGCCGCACCGAGCGCTCGGGCGCGCCCGAGGGCGGCTCGTCGGCCTCGGTCACGATCTCGCTGGTGGCCTCTTCCTGGGCGGTGGCCTCCTGCTCTTCCACCGGTTCCGGCGCCTCGACGCTTTCGTCCGGCACGACGGCATCTTGTGTCGTGTCCTCGATGGCGACCTCGGGTTCCGGCGGCGCAACCGGTTCGGGCGCAACGCGCGGCGCGGGCCGCGGACGCGGGCGGATCGAGCGTTCAGGCAGCACGACGGCCACATCCTCATTGGCCGGCGGCAGAGGTTCGGGTGGGGCCACGTCCTGGGCATCGGTCACCACCGGCGCGGGCGGCGCGGGCTGCTCCGGCACCACCTCGGGCTCGGGCGCGGGGGTCGCTTCCAACGGCTCGGGGGGCGTCGGCGCGGGGGTTTCCTCGACCGGGGCGGGCGGCGGCGTGTCTTCGGGTTGCGGCACCTCGGGGGCCTGCGGCGTTTCGGGCACCACCGGCGCCACCTCAGGTTCCGGGGCTTCGACCGACGCCGCCGCGCCCACCAGTGCGGCATATTCCTCTTCGCTGATCGTGGTCACGTTGGTGACGTCGAACGGCAACGGCTCGACCTCGAACAACGGGCCGATCAACAGCCAGCCGATCAGGCCGACATGCGCGATGCCCGACACCCAATGGCCGATGTGGGCCCTGCGCGCCCGCTCTGGGATATCATCCATGACTGCCACCGCGGGCCCCGGCTCAGCCTTCGTCCTGACCGTCGAGCCGCGGCCCGCCGGTTTCCGTGACCAACCCGATGTTCGAGAACCCACCGGCGTTCAGCGCGCCCATCACCTGCATCACCTGTTCATAAGGCACGGCCCCGTCCGCCCGCAGGAAGACCCGGTCGCTGCTGCGCTCGGCCGCGATGGCGCGCAGCTTGCTCACCAGCTCGTCCGAGGCGGTTTCCGTGGTCTGGATCAGGATGCGGTTGTCGGCGGTCACCGTCACGGTCAGCGGTTCTTCGCTGTCCGCCGACAGGGTGCTGGCGGCGGTCTTGGGCAATTCCACCGGCACGCCCACGGTCAGAAGCGGCGCCGAGACCATGAAGATAATCAGCAGCACCAGCATCACGTCGACAAAGGGCGTGACGTTGATTTCCGCCATCGGCTGGGCCCCGCCCCTGCGACGCCTGCGGCTGCCGCCCGATGCCCCCGTTTTTGCGATATGCGCGCCCATGCCGCTCAAGCGTCCAGTTGGCGGCTGAGAATGGTGGCGAACTCATCGGCAAAACTCTCGTACCCTGAAAGGATCCGGTCCGCATCCGCGCTCAGCTTGTTGTAGAAGATCACCGCCGGAATGGCGGCAAGAAGGCCCAGCCCCGTGGCCAGCAACGCCTCGGCAATCCCGGGCGCGACGACGGCAAGCGAGGTGTTCTGCTGCTCGGCGATCTCGACGAAGGCATTCATGATGCCCCAAACCGTGCCGAACAGCCCGACGAATGGCGCGGTGGAGCCCACGGTGGCCAGCACGCTGAGGCCGCGCTGCAACTCGTCGCTGACGGCGGCAATCGCCACGTTCATCGACCGGTCGATGCGCGCCTGCGCCCCGGGGATCAGCCCGCCATCCTCGCGGTGCGAGCGGCGCCATTCCATCATGCCCGCCGCAAACACCCGCTGCGCCCGGCCCTTGGGTTCCGGTCCCATCTGTTCGAACAGCTCGTCCAGCGGCTCTCCCGACCAGAAGGCCCGGTCGAAGCGCTTCGCCTCGCGCTTGGCGCGGCGATAGGTGATCAGGTTGAAGACGATGATCGACCAGGACCAGAAGCTTGCGATGATCAGCGCGATCATCACCAGTTTCACCGTCAGCGTGGCCCGCGCGAACAGCCCCCACATGGAGAAGTCGATCTCCTGTGCGAGCGCGAGTGTTTCCGTTTCCATCTGCCTGCTCTTTGCTTGTGGCCGGTTCTTTGCGGCCCATTAGGTCAGAATGGTAACGAATATAAAGGGGGAAAGCCAACACGAAGGCGTCACCTGACGCCCTTTGTCATGGGCCGCGGCCGTCTTCCGGCGGATATTCGCCGGGGTTGTAACATGGGGCAACCGCGCCATGATCAGGCTTGCGCGGTCTGATCCGAGGTGGATGTCGCCTCTCGCGCCAACGCGGTCCCGGACCTGCTCCGGGACCTCACATCAAGCTGGCGGGACCACCCGGGCCGGGGACCACAACATCGCGGCATCGGGCCAATGTCACCTCAATGCACCCGCCGCCGGATTTCCGCCGGAAGCCGCAGCGGCTGGCCCCCTGCCCCCAGAACCACCACCGTCACCAGCGCCTCGAACAGCGCTTCGCCGTCGCGCCGCACCACCTGGCGCAGCACCATTCGCGCGCCGGTTACCTGATCGGGCACGGTCTCGACCTCCAGGTCCTCGCCGTAATGTGCCGGGCGCAGGAAATCGCATTCCATCCGACGGACCACGAAAACCTGTCCGTCGCGCTCTTTCATCACCCGTTGGTCGATCCCCAGCGAGGCGACCCATTCGCTGCGCGCCCGTTCGATGAACTTCAGGAAATTGGCGTGATAGACGATCCCGGCCATATCGGTGTCCTCGTAATAGACCCGGCAGGTAAAATGATGGCTCATCGGCCCCTCCCTGTTGCGCGTTTGACTCAAACCAGCATCCCCGCCCCGCCGCAAGAGCCCGCGCTCTTTTCGCCCCCCGCCGCTTGTGTCTAAGATTTGATGAAAATCGAAAGGGGCCTTCGATGCACATGATCTACGAGATGCGCTATTCTTATTTCGGACGCTCCGGTTGGAGATCTGCCGCCTCGACCGACAAGGAAAAGCTCTTTGACGAGGCGCGGCTCGACACGCGACATTACTTCCTGGAAAAGATCGCCCTGCGGTCACTGGCCGACCAGACAGACCCTGATTTCGGCTTGATCGTGCTTTCGGCCGAGGATCTGCCCGACCGCCACAAATCCCGCCTGCAACAGGTCTGTGGCGACCTGCTGGGTGACCGCGCGCATGTGATCTTCCGCGCGCCCGACAGCGCCGGCACCTGTTTCAACCGCTACCGGAAAGAGGCGTTTTCTTCCGAGCCCTGGACCGCGCAGATCGTGCTCGACGACGACGACGCGGTTTCTGCCGATTTCACCGCGCGCCTCAGGGCCGAGGCGCAGGCCGCCAAGCAGCTGCGCGCACCGGGCGAGGATTATTGCTTCCTGTCGCACGCGCGCGGCATCTCTGCAGTGTTCCGCAATGGCCAGGTGTCACTGCGCCACCGGATCAACGCTGCCACCAACCTCGGACTGGCCTGCGTGGCGCCCACCGCCTCGCGCCGTCAGCCCTTCGGCATCGCCCACAAGAAGATCCTCGAACGCCGCCCGGTCCGCGTAATCTATTCCCGCGCCCCGGCCTATATCCGGGCGGTGCATGACACCAATGACAGCCGCGCGCAGTATTCCGACGACATCGTGCAGGCCGATGAAATGCCCAAGATGCACGCGGCCTTTCCGCTGTTGCAGGATCTGATCGCAAAGTGGCCGTTGGCGGATGACGTGACCCGGGTGATCAAGGCCGCCTGAGGCGAATCGCAGGGTGCGTGCATCCACGCACCACCCCGTCAACGCCTGCAACAGTGCGTGAAATCACGCACCGTTGGCCAGGTTCGTCCGTGCCGCCAGGCGCAGCGCGTGGCTCTCATCCCCCGCCACCGCCGGCATCACCGGGTCATAACCCGCGCGGATCACGGCGCCGATTTCCGGCCGCAGCACCGTCTTGCCGCCGGCCAGGGCCAGCGGCGAAACCTTGGCAAAGGCCCCCTCCGACCACAGCAGCATGACCTGTACCACCTGCCCCAGTGCCAGGTCCTCGGCCGCCATCGCGCCCAGGCTGTCGTCCATCCGCAGAAAGACGAAAGCCGCCTTGATCGCACCCGTCTCGTCGAAGCGGAACACCCGGTACTGGTTGGCCTGCGCCGCCTTCAGCCGCGCCACCAGGGGACCGAGATCCGGCACCAGCTTGTCGAGGTCGGGCACCTGCGGCAGCTCATCCCAGTCGCGGAAGAAAAAGAACATGCAGTTCGAGCCCAGCTCCGGGTCGGTCTCGGCGATCTGGTGGCCTGCCATTGCCACCACGGCCTCCAGCGCGCCCTTGATCACTGGCAGGGTGCCTTCAGTCACGCCAAAGACAATCGGCGCGATGGGGCGGCCCCACCGGGCGAAATGATAGCTGCCATCGGCGCGGGTAAAAAGCGGGGCGATCTGGTCGGGAGTCATCATGGGCATGCTTTACCACCGTGTTCCGCCAAGGAAAACCACACCGCGTTATGTGCATTGGCGCAGGGTCAACTGCGCGCAGGTTTTTCTCGCCAAGTTCCGGAAACGGGCGTAATCGACGATCATGATCAAATTGCTTCCCCTTGCGCTGGCGCGGGATCTGCCGTTCTGGCGCCGGCCTGTTGCGCTGCTGTTTCTCATGGCGGCGGCGATGCCGATTGCCTTTGCCACCTGGTCAGCCCTGCTCAACAACTTCGTGATCGAGGTGGCAGGCTTCGACGGCGCGGACATCGGCTGGCTGCATACGGTGCGGGAAATCCCCGGCTTTCTTGCGGTCGGGGTGATCGCGTTGATCATGTTCATGCACGAACAGGTGCTGGGGCTGGTGTCGCTGCTGCTTCTGGGCGTGGCGACGGCGTTGACCGCCTATTTTCCGTCGATGGCGGGGATCCTGACGATCACCATGCTGTCGTCGATCGGGTTCCACTATTACGAGACGGTGAACCAGTCGCTGCAGCTGCAATGGCTGCCGAAGGACCGGGCGCCGCAGATCCTCGGGCTCTTGATGGCGGCGGGGTCGGCGGCGACACTGGTGGCCTACGTGGCCATTGTCCTGACCTGGGAGGCACTGGGCCTGACCTATACCCATGTCTACATGATCGCAGGCGGGCTCACGACGGTGCTGGCGATTGTCGCGATGCTGGCCTATCCGCGGTTCGAAGCGCCCAATCCGCAGATCAAGAAGCTGATCCTGCGCAAGCGCTACTGGCTGTATTACGTGCTGCAGTTCCTGTCGGGCGCGCGGCGCCAGATCTTCGTGGTTTTTGCGGGCTTCATGATGGTCGAACGCTTCGGCTTCGAGGTGCATGAAGTCACCGCCCTGTTCCTCATCAACCTTGTGGCCAACATGATCTTTGCGCCGCTGATGGGCCGCGCGGTGGGGCGGTTCGGCGAGCGGGCGACCTTGCTGTTCGAATATGCCGGGCTGATCATCGTCTTCCTGGCCTATGGCGGCATCTATTACTTCGGCTGGGGCGTTGTGCTGGCGGCCACGCTCTATGTGATCGATCACATGTTCTTTGCGCTGGCACTGGCGCTCAAGACCTACTTCCAGAAGATCGCCGATCCGCGTGACATCGCACCCACCGCCGCCGTGGCCTTTACCATCAACCATATCGCCGCGGTCTTTCTGCCGGCGGGGCTGGGCTATCTCTGGCTGATTTCGCCGGGGGCGGTGTTTGTCGGCGCGGCGGGGATTGCCACGGCGTCCTTCGTGCTGGCCATGCTGATCCCGCGCCACCCCGAGCCGGGCAATGAAACCCGGTTGAGCCGCTACAACGGGCTTGCCACCCCGGCGGAATAGGCCCGACGAACCGGGGCGCCAGGGGCGGCATGCCCGGAAATGACGGGGCGAAAGCCATCGCCTGCTGGCCCCGAGCGGTGTTGCAGCCTCCGCGCACCACGCTATAGAGGCAGGACACTGCCCAGGAGGCCATGCCATGCCCACGTTCACCGCCCTGACCACCCTGCCCGGCAAGGGCCAGGCCGAAGCGCTTGGCGCCGCGATGGAGCGGCTGGAGCCGGAACCCACCGGCGTCGGCGTCTTCGAGCTCGAAGACGGCTCGGGCCTGTGGGAGATCGGCGGCTACTTCACCGAGGCCCCGGACGAAGCGGCGCTGGCAGTTCTTGCCGCGGCGTTTGGCGCCCGGGACTTCGCGGTATCGGAACTGCCCGAAACCGATTGGGTCGCCAAGGTCCGGCGCGAGCTGTCGCCGGTCGAGGCCGGGCGCTTCTTTGTCTATGGCTCGCATGATGCCGACAAGTTGCCCGCCGGAGCCGAGCCGCTGTTGATCGAAGCCGCGATGGCCTTTGGCACCGGCCATCACGGCACGACCCTGGGCTGCCTGCGCGCGCTGGATCGGCTGGCCACCGAGGGCTTTCATGGCCGCAACGTCGCCGACATCGGCTGCGGCACAGCCGTCCTGGCAATGGGTGCCGCGCGCATCTGGCCAGAGACAGCGCTGGCCTCGGACATTGACGCCGTGGCAGTCGAGGTGGCCGAGGCCAATGTCCGCGCCAACGGGCTTGATGGCCGCGTGCAATGTCTTGTCGCGACCGGCTTCGATCACCCCGAGATCGCCGCCAAGGCGCCCTTTGACCTGGTCTTCGCCAATATCCTGAAGGCGCCGCTGATTGCCCTGGCGCCCGACATGGCGACGCATCTGCAACCCGGCGGATATGCGATTCTCTCGGGCATCCTGAACGACCAGGCCGACGAGGTGATCGCGGTTTATGCAGAAAACGGGATCAATCTTGCCACCCGCGAAGAGATTGGTGAATGGACGACCCTCACGCTGCGCAAGTCTGGCTGATTTGTCGTGCATTTTCCGTCAATTTGGGGCGTTTGCCTCGGAATTGCCGTATTTGAAGCCCATAAATGACGCCGTGTCTGGTGGGGGCCGGATATTCAAGAGGCTGCCATGGCGGATACTCTGTTCAAATTTGACAAGCGTGTGCAACGGATTTCAAGGCGGAACCGCAAATTGGCCCGCGGCCACGTGAATTTCATCGATTCCACCGGCATCGTCCGTCAGCGGCCGCGCCGCATCAACGGGTTGCCGATCCGCGGTCTGCTGCTGATCGCCTTCTGTTTCTTCAGTTTCAAGGGCCTGCTGATCGCCCACCAGGGCACCGTCTTGTACGAGGACCGACTGGCGCTGTTGCAGGAGGGCACCCTCATCGAACAGGCCGCCGCCTGGGCAATGCAGATCGAACCGGTGTCAATGCGCTTTGCCGGCATCCTGTCGATCATTGTCTGAAACGATCCCGCCGGTTGCGCCACTTCCCCGGGGCCAGTCCGTTTAACCAGTGCCAGGTGCCGGGGGGTCCTGTCCCCGGCCCGTTTGCCCCAGAGACCGCCGCCCATTCGGCGCGTGTCTGACGCCCCGTGCTTGGCAGGATGTGCTTGACGGCCGTGTTTTCCAGACCTGCGTTCACACCTTGGTAACGCGTGAGGCCACGCCTTCGACGCGAAGACGTGGCCTCTGGTATTTGCGGCAATTGCAGGTGGTTGGTCGCGCTTGGTTGACCGCACTCAGCGGTGCGGGAACCCGGCCACCTGGTCGATCTGACCACGGGTCAGGCCGATGTCGTGCAGCGCGCTGTCCGGCAGGTCCGACAGGATGCGGCGCGTCTGGTAGGCGGCGCGGTAGTCAGCCACCGCCATCACCATCCACAGCACCACGCGGCCAATGCGATCGGCAACGCCTGCAATGGCGATCTGAGCGTGTGTCTGCTCGTAATTGGCCATGTCTGTTGCTCCTTTGAGGCGCCTTCTGGCGCAAGTTTTCATACCGCCCAATTAGTGAGCAAGGCCGCCCAGAACCAGTGCGATTTTTGCAAGGTCGCAATGCGTTGGCGGCATGGCTTCCCTGGCACCGGAAACGCCGCCACAAAGTGGGCCAGGGACGCGCCGGGAAGGTTTCGCTTGGCTCATGTTCCCGTTTCGTGCTAGCGACGTACAAAAGAAAAACAACGAGTAGGGCAGTCATGCGGGTCTTGGGCATCGATCCGGGTTTGCGCAACCTTGGATGGGGAGTGATCGACGTGGCAGGTAGCCGGCTGACCCATGTTGCCAACGGCGTCTGCCATTCCACCGGCACCGACCTGGCCCTGCGGTTGTTGTCGCTGCACGACCAGTTGACCGACGTGGTGGCGCGCTACCAGCCGACCACAGCGGCGGTGGAACAAACCTTCGTCAACAAGGACGCGGTGGCGACGCTGAAACTGGGCCAGGCCCGGGGGATCGCGCTTCTGGTGCCGGCACAGGCCGGGCTGGACGTTGGCGAATATGCCCCCAACGCGGTCAAGAAATGCGTGGTCGGTGTCGGCCATGCGGACAAGACACAGATACAGATGATGGTGAAAATGCAATTGCCGGGGGTGAAACTGGCCGGGGCGGATGCGGCGGATGCACTGGCGATTGCCATGACCCATGCCTTCAACATCCGCGTCCCGGTCCTGCGCGAGGCACGGATCTGATGATCGGCAAACTCTCGGGCCGGATCGATTATCGTGGCGAAGACCACGTGTTGCTGGATGTGCGCGGCGTGGGCTACGTGGTCTATTGCTCCGAACGGACGCTGGCCGCCCTGCCCGGCCCGGGCGAGGCGGTGGCGCTCTATACCGAACTGATGGTGCGCGAGGACCTGTTGCAGCTTTATGGCTTCACCTCGCTGGTCGAGAAGGAATGGCATCGGCTGCTGCTGACGGTGCAGGGGGTCGGCGCCAAGGCGGCGCTGGCCATCCTGGGCGCGCTTGGCCCTGACGGGGTGAGCCGGGCCATTGCCCTGGGCGACTGGACCGCAATCAAGGCGGCCCGGGGCGTCGGTCCGAAAACGGCGCAGCGCGTGGTGAACGAGTTGAAGGACAAGGCCCCCACGATCATGGCGATGGGCCAGGCCCGTACGGCCGAGGTGACCGACGTGGTCGAGCCTGTGGCGCCCGTTGCCGCAGCGGCTCCCGCCGGGCAACCTGCGCCACAGGCCTCCAACGGCAACGCCCAGGCCGAGGCGCTGTCGGCGCTTGGCAACCTCGGCTACGGCCCGGGCGAAGCCGCGGGCGCCGTGGCCCAGGCCGCAGGCGAAGACCCGGAGGCCGACACCGCGGGAGTGATCCGCGCGGCGTTGAAGCTTCTGGCGCCCAAGGGATGACCGGGCTGGTGCCGCTCATCCGCCCTTGCAGGCGTCTTCGCGAGGAAAGCCCGCAAGGGCTTGAGGAGCGTTGCCGATGACTACCCCCGCGCCCGAGTTGCGCCCCGAAGCCCGCCCCGAAGATGCCGACCGCGCGCTCCGGCCCCAGGCGCTGACTGATTTCATCGGCCAGGCCGAGGCTCGCGCCAACCTGCGCGTCTTCATCCAGTCCGCCCGCCAGCGCGGCGAGGCGATGGACCACACGCTGTTTCACGGCCCCCCCGGCCTTGGCAAGACGACATTGGCGCAGATCATGTCGCGCGAGCTGGGGGTGAATTTCCGCATGACCTCGGGGCCGGTGCTGGCGAAAGCCGGAGACCTGGCGGCGATTCTGACCAACCTCGATACCCGCGACGTGCTGTTCATCGACGAGATCCACCGTCTCAACCCGGCGGTGGAAGAGGTGCTGTACCCCGCGATGGAGGATTTCGAGCTTGACCTGGTGATCGGCGAAGGCCCCGCCGCCCGCACCGTGCGCATCGAGTTGCAGCCTTTCACCCTGGTCGGCGCGACCACCCGCCTCGGCCTGCTGACCACGCCACTGCGCGACCGCTTCGGCATTCCCACGCGGCTGAATTTCTATACCATCGACGAGCTGCACGAGATCGTCACCCGCAATGCCATCAAGCTGGGCGTGCCCGCCGATGCCGATGGCGCCCGCGAAATCGCCCGACGCGCCCGTGGCACACCGCGAATCGCCGGGCGGCTTCTGCGCCGGGTGGTGGATTTCGCCGTGGTCGACGGCGATGGGCACATCACCCGCGACCTTGCCGACAAGGCGCTGACCCGGTTGGGCGTGGACCATCTCGGCCTTGACGGCGCGGACCTGCGGTACCTCAACCTGATTGCCGAGAATTATGGCGGCGGCCCCGTGGGGATCGAAACCCTGTCTGCCGCGCTCAGTGAAAGCCGCGACGCGCTGGAAGAGGTGATCGAGCCCTACCTGCTGCAACAAGGCCTGATCCAGCGCACCCCACGTGGCCGGATGCTGGCGCACAAGGCCTGGCGGCACCTCGGCCTCGCGGCACCGCGGGCACCAGGTCAAAGCGACCTGTTCGAATAGGGCACCTAGGCGTCGGGATATTTAAGAAACCAGAGAAGGTCAGGACCGCTCCGGTCCCTTTCTGGTTCGAAAACATCCTGGGCCGCGGCCATTGCGGCACCAGTGGATCAAGCCTTGAGTGGTTCAGCCCTCTGCGCGACCGGGGCAAAGCCCCGGGTTGGTTGGCGCGACGGAGCACGGCAACATCGGTTGCGCGCGATGCGCCTCAACACTCCGGCAGGTTCACCGCGATGCCGCCTTGCGAGGTTTCCTTGTATTTCTCGCTCATGTCGCGCCCGGTTTCCAGCATCACCTGCACGCAATTGTCCAACGGCATGAAGTGTTGACCATCACCGCGCAGCGCAAGCGAGGCCGCCGAGACCGCCTTGATCGCGCCCAGAGCGTTGCGTTCGATGCAGGGCACCTGCACCAGGCCTGCGGCGGGGTCGCAGGTCATGCCCAGGTGATGCTCCAGCGCGATTTCGGCGGCATTTTCCACCTGTTCGTTGCGTCCGCCCAGCGCGGCACAGAGCCCGGCGGCGGCCATTGCGGCGGCGGAACCGACCTCGCCCTGGCAGCCCACCTCGGCGCCCGAGATCGAAGCATTGTGCTTGATCAGCCCGCCGATGGCAGAAGCCACCAACAGGAAGTCCCGCGCCCCGTCGCGCGTCGCCCCGACACAGTGATCGCGGTAATAGCGCAACACCGCCGGAACCACCCCCGCCGCGCCATTGGTGGGCGAGGTCACGACCCGCCCGCCGGCGGCGTTTTCCTCGTTCACCGCCATCGCATAGACGCTCATCCAGTCGTTGGCCTGGTGCGGCTGGGCCTGGTTGCGGCCGCGTTCGGCCTGAAGCTGGTCATGGATGCCCTTGGCCCGGCGCTTCACCTTGAGCCCGCCGGGCAGGATGCCGTCCTGCGCCAGGCCCCGGTCGATGCAGCTGTCCATCGCATCGAGGATCCGGTCGATCCCGGCGGTCAGCCCGGCACCGTGCAGCACGGTCTCATTGGCGCGCTTCATCGCGGCGATGCCCAGGCCCGAGGCCTTGCCCATCGCCAGCATGTCGCGCGCGGTGCCAAAGGGATAGGGGAAATCCTGCGCCGCCTTTTCGTCGGCCAGCGGCGTGGGGTCCTCCTGCTGCGCCTGCAATTCGGCGGCCGTGACGACAAAGCCGCCGCCGACGGAATAATAGGTCTGCTGATGATAGCCATTGCCCGCCGCGTCATAGGCCCGCAGGATCATTCCGTTGGCATGGCCCTCCAGCGGCGGGCCGAAATCGAACACCAGGTCGCGCTGGGGATCGAAGGCCAGCGTGCCCAGGCCTTCGGGCCGCACCATGCCGTCGCGGCGCACCTCGGCCTCCAATGCCTCGGCCTTCTCGGGGTCCAGCGTGTCGGGCCGCAAGCCGCAAAGCCCCAGGATCACCGCGCGGTCGGTGGCATGGCCCTTGCCGGTCCAGGCCAGCGACCCGTAGAGCCGTGCCTCAAGCCGGTGCAGTGCGCCTGCGCCGGGGATCTTCTCGGCCCCGCCGCGCAGGTCGTCGAGGAAACGCGCCGCGGCCAGCATCGGCCCCATCGTGTGCGACGAAGACGGACCGATGCCCAGCTTGAAGATGTCGAAGACGGACAGGAACATCTCAGCGCCCACCCGGCCCGGAAAATTGATCAGCCATTGAAAGCCTCCTTTACGGTCTGCGCTCGTCCGCCTGTCTGACATGCGGCATGAGCCACGGCCAGCCCTTCATCGCAGAGCCGCCGCCGCCGTCGCGTCGAAAAACGACCCGCGTTGGGCCAATTCCGCATCCGACAGGCAACAGGTGGGCAACAGGCGCCCCGCCCCCGCCATGTCGTTTCCTGCAACGATGTTTCGCAATCCGTGACGCGGGAAGGCCCGGCAGCGGTCACTCTCAAAGGATGCTGGAGGACCGGACATGACCGATATGACCACACGCCAAAGATCACGCAGCGGCGGCGGCTCGGCCCGCCGCGCCCTGCGACAGACCCGCGATTTCGCCATGCTGCCCGGGCTGACCAATACCCTGCCGCGATGCGAGGTGATGGACGAGGCCCAGGTCGCGCGCATGGACGCGGCCTCGATGGACATCCTGGAAAACGTGGGCGTGGTGTTTCGCGATCCCGTTGCCCTGGCGGATTGGCGCAAGGCCGGGGCGAAGGTCGAGGACGAGACCGTCCATCTTGACCGTGGGCTGGTGCGCGACCTGATCGCCACGATCCCCGGCGATTTCACCTATCATGCGCGCAACCCGGCCAACAACCTGCGCCTCGGCGGGCGCCAGTCGATCTTCGTGCCGATGACCGGCGCGCCTTACCTGCGCGACCTTGAAGATCAGCGCCGCAACCCGACGCTGGATGACCTGGCGATGTTTCACAAGCTCAGCCACATGATGCCCGCCCTGCATTCCAGCGCGCATCACATCGTGGAACCCTTTGACCATCCGATCAGCCAGCGGCACCTGCGGATCACCTATTCCTCGATGAAATATTCCGACAAGACCTTCATGGGCATGACCACAAGCCCGAAGAACGCCGAAGACGTGATGGAGATGTGCGCCATCCTCTTTGGCGCGGAGTTCATGGAAACCCATCCCGTCACCACCGGCAATTGCAACGGCAATTCGCCGCTGGTCTGGGATGAAACCATGCTGGGGGCGATGCGCGCCTTTTGCCGACGCAACCAGCCGGTACTCTGTTCGCCCTTCGTGCTGGGCGGGGCCAATACGCCCGCCAGCGTGCCCGCCACCGTGGCGCAGTTAAATGCCGAGGCGCTGTCCGCGCTGGCCTATACCCAGGTGATCCGCCGCGGTTGCCCGGCGATCTATGGCCATTACCTGTCGACCGTCAGCATGAAATCCGGCGCACCGATGGCGGGCACGCCCGAGATCAGCCTGATGAACTTCATGATCGGACAGATGGCGCGCTACTACGGCGTGCCCTGGCGGACGTCGAACACGCTGGGCGGGGCCAAGACCTTTGACGCCCAGTCGGGGTACGAGAGCGCCACGACGCTGTCGTCGGTGATGCATGCGGGGGCGAATTACATCTGGCATTCGGCGGGCTGGAACGAGGCGGGGATGCATTGCTCGGTCGCCAAGTTCGTCGTCGACGCCGAGCAATGCGCAATGGCCTATCGCATGGCGCAGGGCCCGCAATGGGGGGATTTCGAAACCGCCCTGTCAGCGGTGCCAGAGGTGGGCCCGGGCGGGCACTACCTGGGCCATCCGCACACCCAGGACAATTTCCAGAGCGCGTTCTTCATGCCCGAGCTGTTCGACAACAACGCCATCGAACAATGGCAGGCACAGGGCGGCAAGGAGATCACCCAGCGCGCGCTGGACCACGCCAAGGCCCTGTTGGCCGACTACCAGGAGCCGGAACTGGACATCGCCAGGGACGACGAGCTGCGCGATTACATCGCCCGGCGCGAACGGGAAATCCCGGCGGCGGACGCGCTGAACCAGGAGCACTGACACCGCCCGTAGGGTGCGTGATGTCATGCACCCTACTCGTCGCGGGCCTGCCATTCCTTCCAGCGCAGGACAAGGTTGCCGCCGATCTCGCGAAAGGGCTGCGGCGGCAGCCTGGCGGGCCGCGGCTCTCGCCCGAAATGCCGGGTGATGGCGCTGTCGTGGCCACAGGCCAGCTCAGCCGCACCGATCCCGGTCAGCGTACCTCGGGCAGTGCCAAGACCGTTCTGGACGCAGCCGGAAAAGACGCCGGCCTCGATCTCGCGCATCACGGCCACGCCATTGCGCGACAGGCACAGGTGCCCGGCCCAGGCGTGTTCCATCGTCATTCCCGCCAGTTGCGGAAAGCGCTGGTCGAACTTGCGCTGCATCACCGCCGCCGCGCGGGTCAGGTCGGCGCGCTTGGGCCGGGTGTCGGGGCGAAGCGCCGCGCAGGTGCGCACCACGATCCGGTTGCCCCCCTGCCCGGCATCGATCCGCCGCACCGTGGTGCCCATCGGATCCGACGGCGTCACGCCCCAGCGCGACTGGCCACCCAGCTTGCCCAGCGCCTCCGGCTCCAGCTCCGGCGTCATCACCGCAAAGAGGAACAATTGCACCAGCCGCCCGCGTTCGATGCCGAAACTCTCCAGCTGGCCGTTCACCGTCAGGATCACCCTGGGTGTCGTCACCCTGCCCCGGGCGGTTGTCACCTGCCAATCCGGCCCGCGCCGTTCAAATCCACGCACTGCGCTTTCCTCGCAGACCTCTACCCCCGCCCCGCGCAACCCCTCTGCCAACCCGCGGATATAGCCCGCCGGTTGCAGCATCACCGTGCCCGGCGAATACAGCCCCGAACGGTAATGCGGCGAGCCGGTGAATTCCTGCATCTGCCGCGCGTTGAGCAATTCATGCGGTTCGTTCAGTGAAGTGAGGTGCGCCGCGTAGCTGGTGTTGTGCGCCACAGCCCGGTCGCTGACCGCGCCGTTGATCTTGCCCGCAGGGTCGAAATAATTCGGGTCGATCCGGTAGTCCTGCACCGCCTCGCGGGCAAATCCGATGGCCCTGCGGTTCAGGTCGATCATCGCCCGATCATCCCCCGCCCCGGCGTAATCCTCGGATTGCAGGTCATGCGGCAGGTCGATCATGAAGCCCGAGTTGCGGCCCGCCGCACTTTCCGCCAGCCGCCCGGCCTCCAGCACCACGATCCGCGCACCGGGCTGCAACTGCCGCAACCGCCGCGCCGCCGAAAGCCCGGCAAAACCCGCACCCACCACGACGAAATCCGCCGTGCTGTCGCCTTCCAGCCGCTGCACCGGGGCCTGCGGCCCCAATATTGCGTTCCAGCCCGACGGCCCCATCTGGACCGGCAGGCGCCTTGCCCGGTAGCCGCTCAATCCACTGCCTCGTCTTCGTCGTCAGTGAGATCGACCCAGATGGTCTTGACCTGGGTGTATTGGTCATGCGCCTGGATGCCGTTGTCGCGCCCGCCAAAGCCCGATTGCTTGAAGCCGCCAAAGGGGGTCGAGATATCGCCCTCACCAAAGCTGTTGACCGTGACCGTCCCGGCCCGCAATGCCCGCGCGCCCCGGATCGCCCGTTTGACGTTGGCGGTAAAGATCGACGCCGCCAGCCCGTAATCGGTGTCATTGGCCAGGGCGATGGCCTCATCGAAACTGGCCACCGTCACGACCGACAGGATGGGGCCAAAGATCTCGTCCCGCGCCTGTGGCGCATCGGGGTCGGTAATCTCAAGCACCGTGGGTTCGACGAAGCCATCCTTGGCCGTGCCGCCCATCAACACCTTTGCGCCGTTGCCCAGAAAGCCGCAGACCTTGTCGAAATGCGCCCGGTTGATCAGCGCGCCGACCCGGTTCACCGGGTCCAGCGGATCGCCCATCGGCCATTCGCGCAGATGCGCCTCGATCCGCTCCAGCAGTGCATCCCTGACGCCCGCCTGCACGATCAGGCGCGAGGCGGCAGAGCAATTCTCGCCCATGTTCCAAAAGGCGCCGTTCACCACATGCGCTGCCACCCGGTCGAGGTTTTCGGCGTCGTCCAGCACCACGGCGGGGTTCTTGCCGCCCATCTCAAGCGTGACTTCCTTGAGGTTCGAGTCCGCCGCGTAGGACAGGAACCGCCGCCCCGTTGCGGTCGAGCCGGTGAAGCTGACCATGTCGACATCCATGTGCCGGCCCAGCGGCTCGCCCACCTCCGGCCCGCTGCCCGGGACCACGTTGAAGACGCCCGGCGGCACCCCTGCCTCCATCGCCAGTTCCGCCACCCGCAGCGCGGTCAGAGAGGTGTCCTCCGCCGGTTTGACGATCACCGAACAGCCCGCCGCCAGCGCCGGGCCGATCTTCCACGCCAGCATCAGGAGCGGAAAGTTCCACGGCAGGACAAGGCCGACCACGCCCACCGGCTCTCGCACCACCAAGGCGATGTGATCGTCAGATGCAGGCGAGACCTGGTCATAGATCTTGTCGATCAATTCGGCGTGCCAGGTCAGGCACTGGATGGTTTCCGGCACATCCACGGTTTCGCAATCGTAAATCGTCTTGCCGCTGTCGAGGCTCTCCATCACCGCCAGCTCACGCGCGTTGCGCCTGATCAGCCTGGCCAGCCGGATCAGCACCACCTTGCGTTCCGACGGATGCAGCCGCGCCCAGCGGCCATCATCAAACGCCTCGCGCGCCTTTTCGACGGCGAAATCCACGTCCTCGGCACCGCAGGCCGCAACCCGCGCCAGCACCGCGCCGGTGGCCGGGTTGATGGTGTCAAAGGTCTTGCCCGACATGGCGGGGCGGAAACTGCCGTCGACAAAGGCCTGCACCGGCAGGTCGAGGCCCTTGGCAATGGCCGCGTATTCCTCTTTGGTCAGAAGGTCGCTCATCTCCCTGCCTCCGCTTCGATCTCTGCCACGGTGCGCTTCAGCACGCGCACCACCTGTTCCAGCTGCCGCTTGTCATCCTTGTTGAGCCCCTTCAGCGGCGGTCGCGGCGGACCGGCGTGATTGCCCATGATCTCGCAGCCGTGCTTGACGCATTGGATGAACTTGCCGCCCTGCTCCAGCACCCGCATCAAGGGCATCATCGCCGACATGATCCGGCGGCCCTTGTCGAAGTTGCCCTCGACCGCGCAGGCCCGCCAAAGCGCCACATGTTCTTCGGGCAGGAAGTTGGACCCGGCACAAACCCAACTGCGCGCGCCCCAGGCAAAGAACTCCAGCGCCTGGTCGTCCATGCCGCAGGACAGCTGGATATGCGGATAGTCCCGCGCCAGCAGGTGCACGCGGTTGATATCGCCCGAGCTTTCCTTGATGGCACAGAAGTTGCGGCTGCGGCCGACCCGGTCAAGGAACTCTTCGCCCATCTCGACACCCATCCGGCCGGGATAGTTGTAAAGCATGATGGGCAGGTCGGCAGCCCGGTCGATGGCCAGCGCGTTCAGCGCGTTTTCACGCTCGGTCGGCACGGCATAGGGCGGCGTCCCGATCAGGAGCGCATCGGCACCGATCCGGGCGGCGCATTCCGCCATGGTGATCGAATCCTCCTGCCGGATTGCCACGGTGCCGACGATCAGCGGCACACGCCCGCCGATGACTTCCTTCGCAAGGCCCGCCATCTCGATGCGTTCCTCCATCGACTGGGCATAGTATTCCCCGGTCGAGCCGCCATTGATCAGCCCCTGCACACCGGCCCCGATGAGATAGTCGATCTGGGCGGCAAAGGCGTCACGGTCGATCCTGCCCTCCGCATCATGCGGCGTGATGACAGGCGTATAGATGCCGTCGAACTTCATGGGGCTCCTTTCCGTTTCAGCGCGCCGGGCACGGTGCCAAGCGGGATGTCCATGCCCAGTGGGGTGACAAAGCTCTCGAACGAGGCGCGCGACAGTTCCCAATGCTCGATCGCCAGGGCGCCCGCCCCCTCGGCATCACCGGCTTCGATCAAGGCGATGAACTGGTCATGCTGGTCCGCCGCCAGGGTCCGTTCCGCGGCCAGCGCCGCGTTGCGCGGGTTGTAGAAGGTCATCGAAATGCGGGTGTGGTCGATCAAGAGCCGCCGCAGGCTGGGCAAGAGGTATTCGTTGTCGGCCATCTCGCCGGTGATTTCATGGAAGCGCTGGTTCATCAGCGCGCGTTCGGCCACCTCGCCATCACGGATCGCCCGGCGGAACATCAACTGGCAATCCTTGAGCTGCATGATCTGGTTGCGGGTGGCGTTTTCCGCCGCCAAACGGCTGACCGCGGCATAGATCATCGGCGCGGCGACAAAGAAATTCCGCATCGTCTTGTGCGTCATCGGCGCCACCTGGGCGCCACGGTTCTTGTGCAGGACGAGGTAATCCTCGCCCGCCAACTGGTTGAGCACCTCGCGCAGTGGCGGGCGCGAGATCTCGTAGGCTTCGGCCAGTTGCGCCTCGTCCAGGTAGCCGCCCGCCGGATACTCCTGTGTCAGGATGCGGCGGCGCAGATCGTCGAGACAGCGCGCCTTCCTCGATGTCGTCGCAAGCCTGGCCATCTGCCCTCCCACGGGGATTCGCCTGCGTATCGCAGGCCTCTCGACAACGTGTAGTTTATGAAAATACATCTTGTCTACATCGAAGTTCCGTGGCTTCATCCTCCCAACCCCACGGGGGACATGCCTGTGACTGGCTCATCAAGGGGCTGCCATGCCGGACACCCAGCACTTCATCTTTGCCCTGGTCGAGGATTTCACCCACCTCGCCTTTGCCTGTGCGGTCGATCCGCTGCGCATTGCCAACCTGATTTCCGGGCAGGAACTGTATCGCTGGTCCTATGCCTCGCTCGATGGCGAACGCGCGGCGAGTTCGGATGGGACGATGGTGCTGACCCATCACCGGTTTGACGACCTGCCCCATAGCCACCGGCTGTTCGCGTTGTCGGGCATCGGCGTGCGCCAGCGCGACCATCGGGTGCTGATCGCCGCCTTGCGCCGCGCGGACCGGATGCGAAACACCCGGATCGGCGCGCTGTGTTCCGGGGCCTACGTGCTGGCCCGGGCCGGGTTCCTGGACGGGCGACAGGCGGCCATCCACTGGGAATTTCACGACGGCTTTGCCGAAGAGTTTCCCGAGGTGAACCTGGTGCGGTCAGTCTTTGTCTCGGACGAGAAGTTCATCACCGCCTCGGGCGGGACCGCCACCGCCGACCTGATGCTGCACCTGGTGGAACAGGATCACGGCCATGACCTCTCGGTCGCGGTGGCCGACCAGATGGTCTATAACGCGGTGCGCAATGCCACCTCTGCCCAGCGCGTCTCGCTGCAATCGCGCAATGGCATGCGCAACGCCCACCTTGCCCGCGCCATCACGCTGATGCAGGCGCAGCTGGACGAACCGGTGCCGCCCTCGACGATTGCGCAAGAGCTGGGGATTTCCACCCGGCAATTGGAGCGGCTGTTCGGCAAGTACCTCAATTCCACGCCCAAGAAATACTACATGGAGATGAGGCTGGACCGCGCCCGGCACCTTCTGGTGCAGACCGAGATGTCGGTGATCGACATCGCGATGGCTTGCGGCTTTCAAAGCCCGGGGCATTTCTCGCGCGTGTTCCGCACCGCCTATGGCGTGACCCCGATGATGCAACGCGCGCGGCTGGGTTGAGCCGGAAAGCGCCCCTGGCGCCTGTCGCGCCCCCCCGGCGCGCGGGACCGCGTCAATAGAACGTCTGCGGGTCAATATCCACCGCAAGCCGAAGCTGGCCCTTGATCGGGAACTGGCCCACCCATTCCGCCAGCGCGCCCTGAAGCGCCACGCCCTTTGCCGCCTTGACCAGGAGCCTGACCCGATGCCGCCCCCGCACCCGCGCGATGGGCGCCGGGGCCGGGCCAAAGACCTGTGCCCCCACCCGCCGCAGCGCCCCGTCGTTCCGGGCCAGCGCATTGCCCAGATCAAAGGCCTCTTGCGGATCGGGCGAGGACAGGATGATCCCCGCCAGCCGACCATAGGGCGGCACCCCGGCCAGCCGGCGTTGATCGGCCTCGGCCTGCCAGAAGTCTTCTTCGTCGCCCGCCAGGATGGCGCGGATCACCGGATGCTCGGGCTGGTGCGTCTGGATCAGCGCGGTGCCCGGCTTTTCCCCGCGCCCGGCCCGCCCCGCCACCTGGCGCACAAGCTGGAAGGTCCGCTCTGCCGCGCGCAGGTCCGAACCATGCAGGCCCAGATCGGCGTCGATCACCCCCACCAGCGTCAGCAGCGGAAAGTTGTGCCCCTTGGCCACCAGCTGCGTGCCGATGATCACATCTGCGTCGCCGCCCGCAATCGCCTCGATCTGCTCTTTCAGCGACCGGGCCGAGCCGAACAGGTCCGACGACAGCGTCGCCACCCGCGCTTCGGGAAACAGCGCCGTCGCTTCCTCGGTCAGCCGCTCGACCCCCGGCCCCACCGCCGCCAGCCGGTCCTCGGCCTGGCAGGAGGGGCAGACCGTGGGCATCGGCTTGGTCTCGCCGCATTGGTGACAGACCAGCCGCTTTTGAAATCGGTGTTCGACCATGCGCGCATCGCATTGATCGCATTCGATCTGATGCCCGCAGGCCCGACACAGCGTGATCGGCGCATAGCCGCGGCGGTTGATGAACAACAGCGCCTGCTCGCCCTTCTCCATCCGCGCCTCGACCGCTTTCTGCAATGTCGGCGAAATCCAGCGGTCCGAGGGCAGCTTCTCCTGCCGCATATCGATGGCGCGCATCTCGGGCAGCACCGCCGCGCCGAAGCGCGAGGTCAGCTCAAGTCGGGTATATTTCCCGGCTGCCGCATTGGCCCATGTCTCAAGCGATGGCGTGGCCGAGGCCAGCACCACCTGCGCACCTTCGATCGAGGCCCGCAGAACCGCCATGTCACGCGCGTTGTAAAGCACCCCGTCGCCCTGCTTGTACGAGGTGTCATGCTCTTCGTCGACGACGATCAACCCGAGGTCGCGGAACGGCAGGAACAGCGCCGAGCGCGCGCCCACCACCATCTGCGCCCCGCCTTCGCCGACCATCTTCCAGCAGCGCCGCCGCTCGGTCTGGGTCACGCCCGAATGCCATTCGGCGGGCAGAGCGCCAAAGCGCGCCTCCACCCGGGTCAGAAACTCCTGGGTCAGGGCGATCTCGGGCAGCAGCACCAGTGCCTGGCGGCCCCGTCGCAGGCATTCGGCCACGGCTTCAAGATAGACCTCGGTCTTGCCCGATCCGGTGACGCCGCGCAAAAGCGTGGTGGAATAGCCCTTGCCCATCGCCGCCTGCAGATGCCCGGCGGCGGTCGCCTGGTCCCCGGTCAGCGCCTTGCCGGGCAGATCAGGATCAAGCGTCCGATAGGGCGTGTCGCGCGGCGCTTCTTCCTCGCGGACCACGCCCTGGGCGGCCAATCCCTTGACCACCGAGGTCGACACCCCCGCCATCTCGGCCAGTTCCTTCAGCGTAAAGGCCAGCTGACCGTATTCCTCAAGCACCGCCAGCACCGCGCGGCGCGCCTTGGTATCGCGGTCAGGCAGGCCCTCGCCCCGGCGATAGATCTTGCGCATGCCCGGCGCCTCGCCCAGCCCCGGCGCGCGGGTCGCCAGCCGCAGCATCGCCGGCAGCGGTGTCAGCGTATAGGCTCCGGATTTTTCAAGAAATTGGCGCATGCCGTCACGCATGGGCGCGGCATCCAGCACCCGCTGAACCTGGCGCAGCCGCGACCGGTCAAAGCCGCCTTCGCCCTCGCCCCAGACCACGCCCAGCATCCGCCGCGGGCCCAGCGGCACCTCGACAAACGCGCCAAGGTGGCAGCCGCCCTCGGGCGCGATATAGTCCAGAAGGCCGGAGAGATCACCCAACCCCTGGGTGATCAGAACCCCGACCCGATCGCCTTCGTCGAAAAAGCTCTTCATGCCCTGCGGTTCTCTGGTTCCCCTCCCGAGGTATGTCAGCTGACCGGGAATGCCAAGCCACAGCCTTGGCCAATTGACGCCGGCTCCCGCATGCAACCTGGGAAGCCAGTGATGTTTCCACAGGTTTACCCACAGCGGCGGGCTGTCAGATTCACGCAGGTTATCCCCGGAACAGCGCCGTTTTGTGTCACAAATACAATCCTTGCCCGACTTGCCCCCTGACGAAGGTGGGAGGCGTTGACTCTGGAACACAACTTCAAGAAACCGCTCAAAGGCGTTCGGATTCATGAAGAAATTAACGATTTCGGGTGCTAAGTTCGGGCGAAAGACCAAGGGAATCGCATGACCATCAACCTCAAGATCGACGACGACCTCCGCGCCCGGATCATTTCCCGCCCTTCCGTCATCCTCGACGACCGCGACCTGATGCATGCGCTGATCGCCGCCAATGAAAAGGCGATGGGCACCAATATCGTCGATCTGCGCGGCATCGCGATGGAGCGGCTGGAGCGTCGGCTTGACCGGCTGGAAGACACCCACCGCAGCGTGATCGCGGCAGCCTATGAAAACCTGGCCGGGACCAACCAGGTGCATCGCGCCATCCTGCGCATGCTCGACCCGGCGGATTTCGAAGCCTTCCTGCGCAATCTCGGCACCGAAGTGGCCGACATCCTGCGCGTCGACGTGGTGCGCTTGGTGTTGGAAAGCAGCGCGCGCGCCGATGATGACCCGGCCATCGCCCGGCTGTCCGACGTGCTGATGGTGGCCGAACCGGGGCTGATTTCCCGCTACGTGACCGAGGGGCGGATGGGCGGTGTACGCCCCGTAACCCTGCGTCAACTGGCCGAGGGCGACGCCTCCGTCTATGGCGACAAGGCGCCCGACATCCGGTCCGAGGCCTGCCTGGTGTTGGATTTCGGCCCCAAGCGTCTGCCCGGCATGCTGGCTCTTGGCGCGGAGGATCCGCACCAGTTCACGCCGCAACAGGGCACCGACCTGCTGACATTCTTCGGCGGGGTGTTCGAACGCGCCATGCGCCGCTGGCTGGCGTGAGCGGGGCCGCCCCCTTCATCTCTCCCGCAGCGCGCGACGCGCTGGAAGACTGGCTGATCCAGAGCCGGGCACTGAAGGGCCGGGCCGAAAACACCATCGACGCCTATCGCGCTGATGTGCTGGGGTTCCTGGCCTTCATGACGCAATACCACGGCGGCGGCCAGGGGCTGGGCCCGCTCAGCCGCATCACCCTGCGCGACATGCGCGCCTGGATGGCCGCCACCCGCAGCCCCGATGTCGGGTCGCGCACGCTGGCCCGGAAGCTGTCGGCAGTGAAAAGCTTCTATCGCTGGCTGGCCGAGCGTGAGGGGTTTGAACCGACGGCGGTCCTGTCCACCCGCGCGCCGAAATACACCCGCAAACTGCCCCGCCCGCTGGCCGAAGACGCGGCAAAACGGATGATCGACACGGTCGAACTGCAAAGCGAGGTCGCCTGGATCGCGGCACGCGACACCGCCGTCGTGACGCTGCTTTACGGCTGCGGATTGCGGATTTCCGAAGCCCTGGGCCTGAACCGTGGCGCCGCGCCGCTGGGCGACAGCCTGCGCATCCTCGGCAAGGGCCGAAAAGAGCGCGTGGTGCCCGTCATCCCCGTCGCCGCCCGCGCGGTGGACAGCTACCTTGCGCTCTGTCCCTTCGACCTGCCTGCCGATGCGCCGCTGTTCCTGGGCGCGCGTGGGGGGCGGCTCAATCCGCGACTGGTGCAAAAAGCGATGCAGCAGGCGCGAATGCAGCTTGGCCTGCCCTCGACCGCCACGCCACATGCCATGCGCCACAGCTTTGCCACCCACCTGCTGAACGCCGGCGGTGATCTGCGTACGATCCAGGAATTGCTGGGCCATGCTTCGCTGTCGACCACCCAGGGCTACACCGGCGTCGATTCCGCCCGCCTGCTTGAGGTGTACCAAAACGCCCACCCCAAGGCGATGTAGGCTCTTCTCGCCGGTGTTGCCCCGGTGTTATTCCAGCGTGTAAAGCTGCACCAGCACCTGCGCCGCGCGGCGCGTGCCGGTCCCGACAAAAAGCATCCGGTTGACCCAGGCATACCGCGCATCGCCGGTTTCCAGCCGCGCAACGGTGCGCATGTAGATCTGCGACGGATCCACGTCCTCGCCCCGGGCGATGGCGGCCATGACCTCGGGCGGGCCGTGGCGAAACCCCTGGTTGACGATCTCGATCAACGCGCCGTCATGGGTTTCAAAGGCATACCGGGTATCAAGATCCGCCGTACCATCGGCAAAAACGGTCTGCCAATCAGCGCCAAGGTTCAGGATCGTCCCCGTGATCTCGCCGCTGACCGTACCACCGATGATGGGGATGATCCGGCGCTTCCCGGCGCGGCCCTGCCCCATCTCCTTGATCGGGCCAAGGTCCATTGCCAGCAGGCAGAATTTCTTCAAGACAGGTTCAGGCAGCTGCATCACATATCTCCCAATCGGCGCAAGGCGATTTGTGTCAGGGTGCCTTTGGTGCCCATTTCGGTTTCGCACGTCGCGGCGGGCCAGGCACAAGGGTTCCTCCGGCTGATCCGCTCCTTCCGCAAGATGTCGGCAAGGACCTCATCCCGCCAACCCGCGGTGATCGTCTTCTGTGACCGGACATTCGACGGGCCTGTCATGCCCGGTCTCCCTCGGCCGCACGCCAGATGACCTCCATCAGCGCGCGCAGCCGCTCCTGGTCGTCCCGCGACACCCCGGCAAACAGCCGCGCCTCATGCCTGTGGACCTCCAGTCGCGCGGCCTCAAACAACTGCGTGCCCTCCGGCGTCGCCTTCAAAGCATAGGCCCGCCGGTCGGTCGGCACCCGGTCACGCAGGATCAACCCACGCCGCTCCAGCTCATCAAGGATGACCACCAGGTTGGGCCGTTCGATCGACAGGGCATCGGCCAGCTGCGCCTGCCGCAACCCGGGGCGCGACGCCACGACCGCCAGCGCCGAAAAGGTCAGCATCCGCAGGTCGAATGGCTTCAGCGCCGCATTCAAATCCGCCTGGATCACGCTCTGCGCCCGCTTGATGTGAAAGCCCAGAAGGTCCCTGAGGACGACATCCTCCGCGACCCTGACCCCAAGGGTTTCCGTACACATCCCGCGCCCCTAGCGCTGCGGCAGGCGCACAGCCCCGTCCAACCGAATGACCGTTCCATTGAGGTAGGGATTGCCGATGATGTCCCCCGCCAGCTGCGCGTATTCCGCCGGCAGGCCAAGCCGCCCCGGAAAGGGAATGTTGGCGGTGATCTTGGCGGTCACCTCCTCCGGCAGTCCCTCCATCATCGGCGTGTGAAACAGCCCCGGCGCGATGGCCATGACGCGAATGCCGTTGCGGGCAAAATCCCGCGCCGCAGGCAGGCACATGGCCGCAATCGCCCCCTTGGACGCCGCATAGGCCGCCTGTCCCACCTGGCCGTCTTCATAAGCGACCGAGGCGGTGTTGATCACCACCCCCCGCTCGCCGGTGTCCAGCGCATCCAGCGCCACCATCCGGCGGGTCGCATGGCTCATCACGTTGTAGGTGCCGTAAAGATTGACCTTGATGGTCTTGTCAAAAACGTCAAACGTCGGGTTGCCCTCGCGGTCCACCACCTTGGCCGCCGGCGCGACGCCCGCACAATTCACCGCGATCCGCGGCACCTGCCCCAGCGCACCACAGGCCGCCTCGATGGCAATGTCCACCGCCTCGGCATCCGAGACATCCACCTTGAACACCGCGCCGCCGATCTCATCGGCCACCGCCCGTGCAGCCTCTTCGTTGAAATCCAGAATGCCGACCTTCGCGCCGCGCGCCGCCAGATGCCGCGCCGTCGCCGCCCCCAGCCCGCTGCCACCACCGGTCACAACCGCCGCCTGTCCTTCGATCTTCATCTCACGAACCCTCTTCGTCTTCTCCGGTTTCGAAAATATCCTCGGGGGAGTTTGAGGGGGCAGACAGCCCCCTCATCCCACCAAACCTGCGCGGCGCAGCCGCACATTGAACTCACCCTGCCTATGGCAGCAGGAACAACGTGATCGCCGGAAACAGCACCAACAGGATGACCCGCACGATGTCCGAAGTCACGAACCAGGTCACCGCCTTGTAGGTCTCGACCATCGGTGTTTCCCTGTCCATCGTATTGATGATGAACAAGTTCATCCCCACCGGCGGCGTGATCAATCCCACCTCGACCACGATCAGCACCAGGATCCCGAACCAGATCGCAACACGCTCGGCCTCGATGCGGTTGGCCATGCCTTCCGTCACCCGGATACCCAGCGCCTGCATCTGCTCGCGGGTCAACTCCATGCCGGCCGCCATCGCGCTGCGGATGCCCTCCAGCATCTCCGCCGCCATGCCCTCGGGCACTCCTGCCGCCAGCACCTCCTGCGCCGCTTCCGCCTGCATGGCGGCCAGGTCGACAAAGCCGAAATCCATAGCCGAGATCACCGGAAAGAAGATCGGGATGGTCAACAGGATCATCGACAACGAATCCATCAGGCAGCCGAACACCAGGTAGAAGACCAGGATCAGCATCAGCACCGTCCAGGGGCTCAGCCCCTGCCCGACCACCCAGTCGGCCAGTTCCTGCGGCACCTGGCTGAGCGCCAGGAAGCCATTGTAGAACCCTGCCCCCAACACGATGAAAAAGATCATCGCCGTGGAAGATGCCGTCATCAGGATCGAGTCCTTGAACACCTCCCAGGTCATGTTGCCGGACAGAAGTGCGATGATCCCGGTGCCCGCCGCACCCACGGCCGCGCCTTCGGTCGGCGTGAACCAACCCAGGTAGATACCGCCCACCACCAGCCCGAACACCAGCATCACCGGCCAGACATCGAGGAAATTACGCACCCGTTCGGCCATTGGCACCGGCTCGCGGATACCGGCGGCGTCGGGATGCACACGGACATAGATCGAAATTGTGATGATATAGCCAATCGCGGCCAGGATCCCCGGCACGAAGGCCGCAAGGAACAGCTTGGCAATGTTCTGCTCGGTCAGGATGGCATAGATCACCAGGATCACCGAGGGCGGGATCAGGATGCCCAGCGTGCCGCCCGCGGCCAGCGTGGCGGTGGAAAAACCGCCCGAATAGCCATAGCGCTTCAGCTCCGGCAGGGCCACGCGGCTCATGGTCGCCGCCGTCGCCAGCGACGAGCCGCAGATCGCGCCAAACCCGGCGCAGGCGCCCACGGCGGCCATCGCCACCCCGCCCCTGCGATGGCCCAGCGCGCTTTCCGCCGCCTTGAACAGCGCCGCCGACATGCCCGAGAGCGTGGCGAACTGGCCCATCAGCAGGAACAGCGGAATGATCGACAGCGAATAGCTGGAGAAGGTGGTATAGGTCTCGCTCTTCAGCTTGGCCATGAAGACGGTGGTGCCGTCGGTGGCCAGCCACAGCCCGCCGATCCCGCAGAGCAGCATCGCCAGCCCGATGGGCGCCCGCAGGAAGATCATCACCAGCAGGACGGGGAAGGACAGGAAGCCCATTTCCAGAAGACTCAATGGATCGCTCCTTCGGAATGCGGCATGTAGCGCCGTCCCGTGGCCGCCTCGGCCACGCGGCCAAAGGCACAATACGCCGCAACGACCGAGGCCACGGCAGCGGCAAGAAAGGCACCGGTATAGGCCCACCAGACCGGGAATTGCAGCAGAAACGTTGTCTCACCATTGCCCATCTTGCTCAGCAGCCCGGCCAGCAGCCGCGCGGTGATCAGCCAGACCACCAGGGCCAGCACCACCTCCCAGAAGGCCATGATCCAGCGGTTGGCCTTGGCCGGCAGCCCCTGGGCAAAGATATCGACGGTGGCGTGCCCGCCATGCAGCTGGCACAGCGGCAGGAAGGAGAAGATGGCAAAGGCGATCCCGGCTTCGACCAGTTCGAAATCACCGGTGACAGGCCCCACGCCCGAGGCGATCAGCGCATCGCCGAAGCCCCCGGGCAGCAGCCCGGAATGGCCCAGCGTGTTCAGCCCGCGGCCCAGGACGCTGACGGTGGTCAGCACCACCAGCAGGCACAACACCACCCCGCCGATCAACGCCGTCAGGCGCGCCAGTCGGTCCATGAAAGTCATCATGTCGCCTTCTCCAGGATTAACCGCGACGCAAGCAAGGCCCCGGCGACTGCACGCCGCCGGGGCCGCTGGTCCTACATCGAGGCTTCGTCGATCAACTCGAGCGCACGGGCGCGCAGGCCGGTGCCGTCGAGGCCCTTGTCATCCATTTCCTTCACCCAGGTGTCGACGGTGCCCTGCGCCGCGGCTTTCCATTCCTCGGTCTGCGCATCGGTCAGGGTGATCACGTTGTTGCCCAGATCCAGCGCCAGTTCACGCGATGGGCCGTCGTCTTCCTGCATCTGGCGGCCGAACCAGGCCGAGGTCTCCAGCCCCGAGTTGTTGTCGATCACCGCCTTGAGATCATCGGGCAGCGCCTCGTACTTGTCCTTGTTCATGCCGAAGATGAAGGCCGCGGTGTAAATCGCCGCATCGCCGCCGAACTCGGTGTGATTGGTCACCAGTTCCGGCACCTTGAGCGCGCCTGTCACCTCCCAGGGGATCACCGTGGCGTCGATCACGCCTTTCGACAGCGCCTCGGGCACCGCAGGCACCGGCATGCCGATCGGCGTGGCCCCCAGCGAGCTGAACATCATGTTGGTCACCCGCGTCGGCGCGCGCAGCTTGACCCCGTTGAGGTCGGAGACGCTTTCCACCGGATCGCCGGAATGGATCACCCCGGGGCCATGCACATGCAACGCGATGGGATGGAAATCCTTGAAATCCTCCTCCATCATCGTCTCTTCCGCCAGCTTCCAATAGGCGCGGCTGGTGGCCTCGGCATCGGGCATGGTGAAGGGCAGTTCAAACACCTCGGCGCGCGGGAACCGGCCCGGGGTATAGCCCGGCAGGGTCCAGACGATATCGGCCACGCCATCGACCATCTGGTCCATCAGCTCTGGCGGTGTGCCGCCCAGTGCCATCGCGTGAAACAGCTGGATCTCGATCCGGCCATCGCTTTCGGCTTCAACCTTTTCGGCCCAGGGGATCAGGATGTGCTGCGGCACGTTGGCCTGTTCCGGCAGGAAGGAATGCATGCGCAGCGTCACCTCCTGCGCCGAGGCCGCACCTGCCGCGATACCAAGGGTCAGCGCAGTGCCGCCCAGGTACGTCATCATTGTCCGCTTGTTGATCATGTTGTCCTCCCATTGATCTTTGGTCTGCGGTTTGACCCGAAGCCATGCGCCCGGGCGCCGGGACGCGGCAATTTCATGTCGCCGCGTCCCGAAATTGTTCTTGCTGTCCGCCCCCTGCGAACGCCGGTCCTCTCCCTTCGGCCAGTGTGGCCCGCTTCAACCAGTGGGACCATCAAAGGCCCGACAGCCGCGACCAACGTTGCGGCGCTTTGCTTTCGGAACGCAACACCCGGGTCACGCAGCCGCCCCCCATTTCGCGCGTTCCGCGCCGGTCCGGTCAACATCCTTTTGCCAGGACCCGCCTCCCCGCGGGCCCGGTTTCACGGTCACTGACCGGTCTATCGGTCGCTTTTGCAACCAACAAGCGGTACAAAACAGGTCAGTCGTCGTTTTCTTGCGTGCACAGCGCGCGCCCCGGACTAGACCGGCGCGCCAAGTTCAAGGCGCACCGGCTCCAACCCGTCGATGCCGCCTTCCAGCACATCCCCCGGCCCGACCGCGCCGACCCCGGCGGGGGTGCCGGTCAGGACAAGGTCCCCCGGCCCGAGGTGATAGAAGCCCGACAGATGCGCGATGATCGCCGCGACCCCGTGGATCATGTCGGACAATTGCGCCTCCTGGCGCCGGGTGCCGTTCACCTCCAGCCAGATCCGCTGATCGCCGATCGTGCCCATCGCCGCCGCCGGGGTCAGCGGCGCAAGAACCGCCGAGCCTTCGAAATCCTTGGCCAGCGACCAGGGCCGCCGCTTGTCCTTGGCCGCAGCCTGCAAATCCCGCCGCGTCATGTCGAGCGCGCACCCATAGGCATAAACCGCGTCAAGCGCCGTTGCCGCATCGCCGCGAAACACCTCCGTTCCGATGGCAAAGGCCAGCTCCATCTCGTGGTGCAGATCCTCGGTGCCCGGCGGAAAGGGCAATGTCGCGCCGCTGGCAACCACCGCCGCCGGGGTCTTGGTGAAATAGAACGGCGCTTCGCGGTCGACCTGGTTGCCCATCTCGGCGGCATGGGCGGCGTAATTGCGCCCGACGCAAAAGATCCGCCGGATCGGATAGGCTCCATCGCCACCGGCAACAGGCACCGACACCGTCGGCGCGGGTGGAAAAACAAATTCGGTCATCGTGGCCTCCCCGGCACAGCCCCCGGTTTCGACCGGGATTTTGCCGTACAGTGCCAGCACCAACCATTGAATCCAACCGCCATTTCGGACATGAGGGAGTGATGACCAACCTACGCGCCCTTTCGATCCACTGGCTTACCGCGACCGGGGCCGTCTTTGCCATGCTGGCGCTGCTCGAAGCGGTACGGTTCGACTGGCCGATGATGTTCGTCTGGCTGGTGGTGGCCTTCGCCGTGGACGGGATCGACGGGCCGCTGGCGCGCAAGTACGACATCAAGGTCAACGCCCCGCGTTTCGACGGCGTGCTGCTGGACCTGATCATCGATTACCTGACATATGTCTTCATCCCCGCCTTCGCGCTGTTTCAATCCGGGTTGCTGCCCGGCTGGCCCGGCTGGATCGCGATCATCGTGGTCACCTTCGCCAGCGCGCTTTATTTTGCCGACACCGGCATGAAGACAAAGGACAATTCCTTTGCCGGCTTCCCCGGATGCTGGAACATGGTGGTGATCGTGATGTTCGCAATCGCGCCGCCGCCACCGGTGATCCTTGGCCTTGTCGTGGTCTTTTCCATCGCCATGTTCCTGCCGCTGAAATTCATTCACCCGGTGCGCACCGAGCGTTGGCGCAACCTGTCGCTGCCCATCGCCCTGGCCTGGACCTTCTTTGCCGGTTGGGCGGCCTGGGTGAATTTCCACCCCGAAAGCTGGGCGCATTGGGGGCTGGTCGTGACCTCGATCTACCTGACGCTGGTGGGGATCGTGCAACAGATCGTGCCGGAACGGGGTGCCTGAACATGCGTCTGGTCGGCCTCGTGGCCTTGGTCATGGTGGCCTTTGCCGCCAATTCCGTGCTCAATCGCCTTGCACTGGAACCCGGCACCACCGGGCCTTCCAGCTTTGCGCTGATCCGCATTGTCTCGGGTGCGGCGCTGCTGTCCCTGCTGGTCGCCCTGCAGGGACAGGCCGCTCAGCTCAAGCCCCGCCTGGCGCTGCTGCCCGGGGTGCTGACACTGATGCTTTATACGCTGGGCTTTTCCTTCGCCTATCAAAGCCTGCCCGCGGGCACCGGCGCGCTGATCCTGTTTGGCGGGGTGCAGATCACCATGTTCCTGGGCGCCGTCGTCGCCCGCGAACCCCTGTCGCCGCTGAAGCTTCTGGGCGCGGCGATCGCCTTTTCCGGGCTGGTCTGGCTGATGGCGCCCGGCGCTGCCCGCCCCGATCCGCTGGGCTTTGCGCTGATGACCGCCGCTGCGCTTGGCTGGGGGGTGTTCTCGCTGCTGGGCCGCCGTTCCGGCGCGCCGCTGCCGACGATGAGCGCGAGCTTCCTGTGGTCGGTGCCGCTGGCGCTGATCGCCTTTGCCGCCTGGCCCGATGCCACCGACACCCGGGGCGCGATCCTGGCGGTGATCTCGGGCGCGGTGACCTCGGGCCTGGGCTATGCGCTGTGGTACGCCGTGCTGCCGCAGCTGCGCGCGACGACCGCCGCCGTTGTGCAGCTGACCGTGCCGGTGATCGCGATGGCCGGCGGCATGATCTTCCTGGCCGAGCCGCTGACCCTGCGCTTCACGCTGGCCGCCTGTCTCGTGCTGGGCGGCGTCGCGCTGTCGCTGCGCGCACGGTAACCCCTTCCTTCCCGGCGCCCGCCGGCTTATCTGGGCGGTCATGCGCCTGATCCTGCCCCTTGCCCTGATGCTGCTGCCCGGCCTTGCCCGGGCCGATTGCGTTGTCCTGTTGCACGGGCTGGCGCGCAGCGACATCAGCCTGGTGCCGATGGAACAGGTGCTCAAGGCCAATGGCTATGACACTGTCCTGCCCTCCTATCCCTCGACCGATGCGCCGGTGGAAACCCTGGTGCGGGACACCCTGCCCGCGGCCTTTGCCCAATGCGGCAATCAGACCACCCACGTGGTCACACACTCGATGGGCGGCATCCTGTTGCGCGTCTGGCTGCGCGATCACGGCACCCCGGAAACCCTGGGCCGCGTCGTCATGCTCGCACCGCCCAACCAGGGCAGCGAGCTGGTGGACGAGCTGGGCGGCCTGGAGCTTTTCGAATGGATCAACGGCCCCGCCGGGATGCAACTGGGCACCGGCGCAGGCGCCCTGCCGCCGCAGCTGCCCGCCGTGGAGGCCGACTTGGGCGTGATCGCCGGCAACCGCTCGCTCAACCCGGTGTTCTCGGCGCTGATCGACGGGCCGGATGATGGCAAGGTCTCGGTCGCCTCGACCAAGGTGGACGGCATGGACTGGCACATCACCCTGCCGGTCACCCATACCTTTCTGATGAACAACCCCGTGGTGATCGGCCAGGTGCTGCTTTACCTGCGCGAAGGCCGCTTTGACCCGGACATGGACCTCGCCGACCTGATCCTGGGGGACGACACTGCCGGAGACGACAATGAGCATTGACCTCAGCTTCACCGACGCCGAATGGCTGTCGCCCGAGGGCTTCGCCCGCGCTCCCCTGGCCATTGCGGACGGCAAGATCGCGGACCAGACAGAGCGCTGCGTCGCGCTGCCCGGCAAGCTGATCCTGCCCGGCATCGTCGACCTGCACGGCGATGCCTTCGAACGCCACCTCGCCCCCCGGCGTGGCGCCATGACCGACCTTGCGCGCGGCATGATCTCGACCGAGGCCGACCTGGCCGCCAATGGCATCACCACCGCCGTGCTGGCGCAGTTCTATTCCTGGGAAGGCGGCCTGCGCGGGCCGGACTTCGCCGCCCGGATGCTGGCGGCGCTGGACGCGGTAAAACACCGGGTCGACACCGACATGCGGGCGCAGCTGCGGCTTGAGACGTATATGATCGACGCCTTCCCCGAGATCCTGGCGCTGATCGACCGGCATGACATCCGTTATGTCGCCTTCAACGACCACCTGCCACATGACCATCTGGCACGCGGCAAACGCCCACCGCGACTGACCGGCACGGCGCTGAAATCCGGGCGCAATCCAGAGAAACACCTCGCCCTGATGCAAGAGCTGCACGCCCGCAGCGCCGAGGTGCCCGCAGCGCTGGATACCCTCTGCGCCAAGCTGGCGACACGCGGCGTGCAGATGGCCAGCCACGATGACGCGACTGCCGGGGACATTGCCGGCTGGCAGGCCCGCGGCGTGACGATCAGTGAATTTCCCGAAACGAAAGAGGCCGCCGAAGCCGCCCATGCCGCAGACATCCCGACCGTGCTGGGCGCCCCCAACGTGGCGCGCGGCGCCAGTCACAAGGGCAAAGTCTCGGCCCGCGAGTTGGTGGCGCAAGGGCTCTGCTCGGCGCTGGCCTCGGATTATCACTACCCGTCGCCGCGCAATGCCGCCTTCGACCTGGCCGACCTTGGCCTGACCGACCTGGCCGGCGCCTGGGCGATGGTTTCCGCCACCCCGGCGCGGGTCCTGGGCCTTGCCGACCGTGGCACCCTGGCCCCGGGGCAACGTGCCGACCTTGTTGTTCTGGACGCCGAGACCCGCAGGCTGGAAGCCACGCTCTCGGGCGGCAGCTTCACTTTCCTGACCGGCGACACCGCGCGCCGGTTGACGCAGCGGTCATAACCCGGCGCAACATTCCGAATGTCTGGATCGGTCGGCCAAGGCCTCCCCTCCCCCGTGTTCGGGGGAGGGACAGGGAGGGGGCCGAGGCCTCCTGCGCGCCGCAGGCGCACAGCCAAGTCAGGCCGTGTCAGCCTTGCGCCGCCCGCCGCCGGTTCACGTGCCCCATCTTGCGCCCCGGCTTGACCTCGGCCTTGCCATAGAGATGCAGGCTGGCACCGCTTTCCCGCGCAATCTCGGACACCCGGTCCATGTCGGCGCCGATCAGGTTCTCCATCTCGACATCCACCAGCCGCTGGCCATCGCCCAGCGGCCAGCCCACCACCGCGCGAATGTGCTGTTCGAACTGGTCCACGGCACAGCCCATCTGGGTCCAATGCCCCGAGTTATGCACCCGCGGCGCGATCTCGTTGACCACAAGCCCCTGCGGCGTGACGAACAGCTCAACCCCCATGACGCCGACATAGTCCAGCGCATTGAGGATCTTGCCCGCCAGGAGCACCGCATCCGCCTGCATCATCGGTTTCAGCCGCGCCGGCACCGTGGTGGTCCGCAGGATCCCGCCTTCATGCACGTTCTCGCCCGGATCGAAACAGGCGACCTCACCGGTCAGCCCCCGCGCCGCGATGACCGAGACCTCGTGGCTGAAATCAACGAAACCTTCCAGGATCGCCGGTGCGCCCGCCATGTCGGCCAGCGCCGCCTCGGCATCCTCCATGCCCTTGATCCGCGCCTGGCCCTTGCCGTCATAGCCGAACCGCCGGGTCTTCAAGATCCCCGGTGCGCCGATCTCGGCCAGCGCCGCGTCAAGCGAGGCCCGGTCGGTGACATCCGCATAAGGAGCCGTGGTCAGGCCCAGCCCGCGCAGGAAGTCCTTTTCCACCAGCCGGTCCTGGCTGACCCGCAGCGCCTCGCGCCCCGGGCGGATCGGGCGCAGGTCTTCCAGCAGGTCCAGCGCCTCGGTCGGGATGTTCTCGAACTCATAGGTGATGACATCGACGCTCTCGGCAAAGGCGGTCAGCGCCGCCCTGTCATCATATCCGGCCGTCGTCACCTGCGCGGCGACATGGCCCGCCGGCGGCAGGGCGCCAGGTTCATAGATGTGGCAGCGAAAGCCCAACCGACTGGCCGCGACCGACAACATGCGGCCCAGCTGGCCGCCGCCGAGGATGCCGATGGTTGCCCCGGGGTGCAGAACGTCACTCATCGACCGGCACCTCCGGGATCGAAGCCGCCAGCGCCGCGCGCCAGGCGTCCAGCCGTTCGGCCAGAGCAGGGTCCTGCAACGCGACGATCCCCGCCGCCAGCAGCCCGCCGTTCCTGGCCCCCGCCGCGCCGATCGCCATGGTGGCCACCGGAAAGCCGCGCGGCATCTGGACGATGGAATACAGCGAATCGACGCCGGAAAGCGCCTTGGTCTGGACCGGCACGCCGATCACCGGCACCCGGGTCTTCGACGCCATCATGCCCGGCAGATGCGCCGCCCCCCCGGCCCCGGCGATGATTGCCTGAAGGCCACGGTCCACGGCGGTCTTGCCATAGTCCCAAAGCCGGTCGGGCGTGCGATGCGCCGAGACGATGCGCGTCTCGTAGGACAGGCCCAACTCGTCCAGCACCTCCGCCGCTTCCTTCATGGTGGGCCAGTCGGATTGACTGCCCATGATGATGCCCACGACCGCTTGCGTCATGATATCCCCCGTTTTCGGAGCGCGCACTATAGCCCGGTGCCCGCCAAGAGCAATTGCCAAGCAGCCCCAACCCCAAGAGATTTTCCGCCGCCCCCCCCAAAGGGCCCCGATCTGTCAACAGATCGGCACCGATCCATCAATGGATCGGCCCCACCTCAGGCCCCACCTCAGCCCCCAAGCCTCGCGCCCCGGACCTCAGGCGATGATATCCGGCAGCAGGCGATCCTCGATCTGCGCGATCTTGTCCTTCAGCAGCAGCTTCTTCTTCTTCAACCGCTGGATGGTCAGCGCATCCGCCCGCCCCTCGGCCTGCAAGGCCATGATCGCCTCGTCCAGATCGCGGTGCTCGCGGCGAAAGACCTCAAGCTCCACCCGCAGAACATCGTCTGTTTTCATGGCGAGTTCGTTCTGCAGGTTCATGCATTCTGTCTCCTGTTGAGTGCCGGGCCACGATAAGCGCTTGCAAGGGCTTTGGCAAAGGTCTTGCACCCCCCCGGATGCGATACCATATTCATAATGACCCGGTTGCCTTTCAGGGACCGGCGCAGAGATGTCGCTTACTCACAAGGACGTGTCATGACAAAACTGACCCTGGGTTCCTACCCGCACATGCTGGGGTTCGAGCAGCTGGAACGCCTGCTGGAACGTACGGCCAAGGCCGGCAACGAAGGTTATCCGCCCTTCAACATCGAACAGACCTCGGACCATTCCTACCGCATCACCCTGGCCGTTGCCGGGTTCGGCGAAGAGGACCTCGCCATCACTGTCGAAGACCGGCAGCTGGTGATCCGCGGCCGCCAGCGCGACGATGGCGCCGAGCGGGTGTTCCTGCATCGCGGCATTGCCGCCCGCCAGTTCCAGCGCAGCTTCGTGCTGGCCGAAGGCGTCGAAGTGGGCGAGGCCGCAATGGAAAACGGGCTTCTGCACGTGGATCTCACGCTGCAGCGGCCGGAAACGGTGGTCCAGACCATCAATATCAGGAAAGGGGTAAAGTCATGAACACCACCTATGATTTCGGCACAACCATTCCGAACAACATCGTCTACGTGAAATCGGTCGCGGTGGCCGATCTGCCCGAAGACATCCAGAGCCAGGTGCAGGGCGCCGAGACGCTCTATTCCGTCCACCGCGAAAACGGCGAGCAGCTGGCGCTGGTGGCCGACCGCAAGCTGGCCTATGCGCTGGCCCGCCAGCACGACATGGCCCCGGTGGCGGTCCACTGATGGCAGAGTTCGGCGTCGATTGGGTTGACGCTTTTGCCGACCGCCCCTTCGGGGGCAACGGATGCGCCGTTGTCCATGACGCGGCGCATCTGGACGACGCGACCTGCATGGCCTTCGTCCGTGAAACCTCGCTGGTGGAATGCACGTTTCTCGGCCCGTCAGACGTGGCCGACCTCAAGGTGCGCTACTTCCTCGCCAGCCGCGAGATCCCCTTTGCCGGCCATCCCACCGTGGCCAGCGTCGCCGCCCTGGCGCATCGCGGGCTTGCCCCGGGCGACAGGCTGACGCTGGAGACCGGCGCCGGGATCGTCCCGATCCGCATCACCCGCGACGCCTCTGGCCTGGCCGTCACGATGGACCAGGTCGCCCCCACCTTCGGGGCCACGATCGACAAGGCCCCGGTGGCGGAAGCCTTGAGCCTGTCGCCCGACGACATTGTCGCGCCGCCCCAGGTGGTCTCGACCGGCCTGCCCTTCTGCGTCACCCTGCTGCGCGACCGGGCGACCGTGTCGCGCGCCCGGCTCGACCCTGAAGGTCTGCGCGCGCTGGCCGCCCATACCGGCGCCACCGGCGCCGACATGATCGAGCCCTACATGATCACCCGCCAGGGCGCGACCGATGCCGGCGATACTTTCGCCCGCCTGCTGCTGGCCCCGCCCGGTCCCTCCGAAGATCCTTTTACCGGCTCCGCCACCGGCGCCGCCGCGGCCTGGCTCTGGCATCACCAAATGATCGACCGGCCAGTGTACACAGCCGAACAGGGCCATGACATGGGCCGCCCCGGACAGGCCCGGGTCGAGGTGCTCGGCCCGCCCGAAGCCATCACCGGCGTCCGCGTCACCGGCCGCGCCCATGTGTTGATGAGCGGCACGCTCCACCTCTAGAACGTTTCGGGAAAGCCCGATCACCGAAACCCTGCCACGCCTTCGGCGCGCTCGGGCTTTTGGTGATACTTGATGGCTCAGGTCTTCTCCGAAACGCTTTCAAGCCTGGGCCAGGTCCCGTCCCGCTGCGTCAACGCGTCGAGACAGGCCTGGTTCGCCTCGGCCCGCCGCCGCCCGTCAATCAGTGCATCCTGCAAGCCCTCGGGCAGGTCCCGGGGCTGGCACAAGGCCCGCGCCGCCGGGCAAAGGCCAATCGCCAGCCCCAGCCGCGCATATTGAGCCGAAAGCCAGATGTCATCCACCGCAAACCCCGCCTCCGGCAGCACGAAAGCCGCGGCATCAAGAGCATCCGGCCAGACCGCCACCCCGGCAAACCCCTGGGCAATGTCACATTCTCCACGCACCGACTCGGGCCGTCGCTTCAACCGGGCCACGTCAAAGCCCGATCCCGCCACCACCGGCGCGTTCCCCTTGGCCAGCGCCTGTGCCCAGCCGGGTTCGTAAATCCAGTCGTCATCGCAATAGATCAGCCGCGCGCCCCGCCCGCGCAGATGTTGCGCCGCTGGCAACAGCTTGGTCGCCGGGCCGTGATCCTCCTCCGACCAGAGCAGCGTCACCCCTTCCGGCAGCTCCGGCACCGTCGCCGCCACGAACCGCCGATACCGCCGCGGCAGGCACAGAAACACCGCGTCCGCCCCCTGCCGCAGCAGGCTGTCGAGCGTCGGGCGCAAGCTGTCAAAACGCGGTGGAATCGAGGTCAGGGACAGGGCCAGCATGCGCCAAGAACAACACATGAAAAGGGCCGCGGCACAAGTCCGCGGCCCTTCCGAATGTCACGCCTCACCCTCGCGAAAACAGCCCGCAAGGGCGGATGAGCGGCTTATTGCGCCGCAATCAGCCCCATCGATTCCAGCTTCAGCAGAACCTGGTGCGCGCAGTTGTCGACATCGACATTCTCGGTCTCGACGCTCAATTCCGGGTTTTCCGGCACATCATAGGGGTCCGAAATACCGGTGAACTCCTTGATCTTGCCTTCGCGCGCCAGCTTGTACAGGCCCTTGCGATCCCGGCGTTCGCATTCCTCGATGCTCGTCGCCACGTGGATCTCGCAGAAGGCACCGTATTGCTCAACGTCCTCGCGCACTGCACGGCGGGTCGCCGCATAGGGCGCGATCGGCGCACAGATGGCGATGCCGCCGTTCTTGGTGATCTCGGAGGCGACATAACCGATGCGACGGATGTTCAGGTCGCGGTGCTCCTTGGAAAAGCCCAGCTCGGACGACAGGTTTTTCCGCACGATGTCCCCATCGAGCAGCGTCACGGGACGCCCGCCCATCTCCATCAGTTTGACCATCAGCGCGTTGGCAATGGTCGATTTGCCCGACCCGGAGAAGCCGGTGAAGAAGACGGTAAAGCCCTGCTTGGCGCGCGGCGGCTTGGTCTTGCGCAGCTCGGCCACCACCTCGGGGAACGAGAACCACTCGGGGATCTCAAGGCCCTCGGCCAGACGGCGGCGCAGCTCGGTGCCCGAAATGTTCAGGATGGTGACGTTGTCGCGATCCTCGATCTCGTCGTTGGGTTCGTACTGGGCGCGCTCCTGCACATAGACCATGTGCTTGAAGTCGACCATTTCGACGCCGATCTCGTCCTGGTACTTGCGGAACAGGTCCTGCGCGTCATACGGCCCGTAGAAATCCTCACCGGCCGAGTTCTTGCCCGGGCCGGCGTGGTCGCGACCGACGATGAAGTGGGTGCAGCCGTGGTTGGCGCGGATCAGCCCGTGCCACACCGCCTCACGCGGGCCGGCCATGCGCATCGCCAGGTTCAGCAGCGACATGGACGTGGTCGACTGCGGGTACTTGTCCAGCACCGCCTCATAGCAGCGCACGCGGGTGAAGTGATCGACATCGCCCGGCTTGGTCATGCCGACAACCGGGTGGATCAGCAGGTTGGCCTGGGCTTCCTTGGCGGCGCGGAAGGTCAGTTCCTGGTGCGCGCGGTGCAGCGGGTTGCGGGTCTGGAACGCGACAACCTTGCGCCAGCCCAGTTTGCGGAACAGCGCCCGCAGCTCGTTCGGCGTGTCGCGACGGCCGCGGAAATCGTAATGCACGGGCTGCTGGATACCGGTCACCGGCCCGCCCAGGTACACCTTGCCAGCCGTGTGATGCAGGTAGTTCACCGCCGGGTGGGCGATGTCATCGGCGCCAAAGACCTTTTCGGCCTCGCGCGACTTGTCCGGGGTCCAGCGGTCGGTCACGGTCATGGTGCCGAGGATCACGCCTTCCTGGTCGCGCAGCGCGATGTCCTGGCCGATTTCCAGCGTTTCGGCGAATTTCTCGGACACGTCCAGCGTGATCGGCATCGGCCAGAGCGTGCCATCCGCCAGGCGCATGTCTTCCACGACGCCGTTGTAATCTTCTTCCGACATGAAGCCCTTGAGCGGGTTGAACCCGCCGTTCATCAAAAGCTCAAGGTCACAAATCTGGCGCGGCGTCAGGTCGTGGCTGACCAGGTCGGCGGCCTCCACCTTCAGCTTCTGCGCGCTTTCGTAGGAAACATACAGCTCGGGGATCGGAGCCAGGTTGTTCAGCATCAATTCAGTCCTGTGTTTAATGGGGACAAGGCGAGAGGTCGTGCCCGTCAGTTCGGCGTGAAGCGCCTCGTATTCCGCGAGTTTCCCGGCCAGGAACCGGTCGGTCAGCCGGTTCTTCTCGGCCGCCCCCCGCGATGTCAGCGCATAGGCGAACCGCTGACGCCGGTCCGGCCCCGCGCGTTCGCTGACTTTGATGAACCCGGCCGCCTCGGCGACCTTCAACTTTGAATTCAGCGTGCCCAGCGACACCCCCACCGCCCCGGCAATGGCGCGCTGCGACGCATCCGGCGCCAGGTCCAACTGGCGCAGAAGGCGAAAGAGCTGCCCTTCCTCATCGGTGATCGGTTTTGCCTTGGCCTGGGCCATGTGCTGCGACTCAAAGTATGTTCAACGCTGAACACATCACACAGAACCCGACGTCAGGAAAGCCCCTACATGGGTTTTTGGTAAAGAATGACCGAAATGCCGCAGTTCACGGCGCCCGGCGACCCGCTTCGCCCCCACGAAAAAGGCCCCGGAGCGGATCCGGGGCCTCATCGACAACTGGTGGGGCAGT